>Ga0209724_1000239_pt1 | contig 56222 bp, 48 predicted proteins | sample grotaG_FD_184143 | JGI IMG/M metagenome (GOLD analysis project Ga0209724, IMG submission 184143) | Glacier valley bacterial and archeal communities from Borup Fiord, Nunavut, Canada, to study Microbial Dark Matter (Phase II) -... | ecosystem: Environmental > Aquatic > Freshwater > Ice > Glacier ...
GCCTTCGAGCCGCACGTGGGTATCGCGCCAGGCGGCATCGCCGGTGAACTCGCGGGTCCCGGCCTCGGTGACATTGATGCCTCCCGTGAAGCCGACGAGGCCGTCGCACACGACGGTCTTGCGATGGAGCCGAAAATCGACGCGCTTGCGGCGCCACGAGAGGACGCTGACTCGATTGAAGATGGCGACCTTGCCGCCCACCGTGACGAGCGGTTTCCAGAAGGAGCTGCGCGCGCTCGACGAACCGGTGCCGTCGATCAGGACGCGGACTTCGAGTCCGGCCCTCGCGCGTGCGATCAACTGGTCACGGAGCCGCGTGCCGAGCCGATCCTTTGCCCAGATGTAGTACTCGAGGTGGACGTGGTGCTTCGCAGCATCGATCGCAGCAGCGATCGCGGCGTACGTGGCTTCGCCTTCGGTGAACAGCTCGACCGCGACGCCTCGCAGTGGCGGTGCTTCCCCCGCGGCGATCGCGAGCTTGCCGAGCTGCTCGCGGTGCGCGGGCGAGGCCGCCTCGATCGCGGTGAGCCCGCCGAGCGCTTCGTCGAGCATCAGTCTGTTCACGCGACGCCGCAACTTCTTGCGGTCGAGCCGGAGCGGCCCGATGAAGCGATAGATCAGCCAGCCGCCGACCGGAATCATCACGAGCACGAGCAACCACGCGATCGTCGCAGCAGGCGAGCGGCGCTGCTGGACGATCGCTATCGCCATCACCACCGCAGACACCACGAACACGGCGCCGACCACTTCGTGCCAGCCCATGGCTAGCGCGTCGCCTCCCACACGGCCTGGCGCAGCGCATCAGCGTACGTGGTCATGTTCGCCTTCGACCGCAGCTGCGCGAGCAACGCCGCAGGGGCCGCACGCATGCGCCAGGATGCTTCGTCACGCGCCGAGTAGCTCGATCCCATCTGATCGATCTCGTAGTCGGCAGCTTCGACCGCTTGCTCGAGCGTGGAGAACCGCTCCATCGGGCGACCATCGAGCTCGGCCACCCAGACCTTGCCGCGGCCACCGCGCTTGAGCACGGTCACCACGCTCGTGCGCCCGAGCCGCTGGAAGTGCAGCCCGACCCCGTGGCGACCGAGCGAGAACCACGCATTGCCCGAGATGGCGCGGACCTGGTGGTTTGGCGCGAGCGTAAGAGGGTCGAAGCTCGCGGCGCGATCCTGGATCTCGCGCAGCGTCAGCGCGCCGGCCTCGAGCTCGAAGTCCGGATGATCCATCGTCAGCTGGATCCAGGCCTTTCGCGCTTCACCGACATCGCCACCGAAAAGATCGAGATCACGCGGGCAGCCGAACAGCGAAGGCAGCGAGCAGAGGCTCAACGTCGACACGTCGACGAAATCGAGAATCAAACAATCTCTCTTGCCCTCCGCAAGCCGCGTGCCGCGCCCGATGCACTGCGCGTACATGCCTTCGGAGCGCGTGGGGCGCGCCATCGCGATGCACGATACGCCCGGATCGTCGAAGCCCTCGGTGAGCACGCCCACGTTCGCGATCACCTGGGTGCGACCGGCGCGAAACTCCGCGAGCGCCTTGACTCGATCCCTGCTCGCCATCGCACCGTGCACGATGCCTGCCGGCACACCGATCGCGTTGAGCGAGCGCGACAAGTTACGCGCGTGGTTCACGGTGACGCAAAACGCGATCGTCCGGCGATCGCGCGCGAGCTCCTGGATCGACCGCGCGACCAGCGCGTTGCGCTCCTGGATATCGACCACCTCCTCGAGCTCGTCGTCGCGAAAATCCGAGCCGCTCGCCGAGAGGCGCGTGAGATCCGCGGCGGTGTCGATCCGGAAGCCCTTCAAGGGCGCGAGGTACCCGTCGTCGATCAGATCCGGCAGCGTCTTGGCGTACACGATGCGCTCGAACACCTGATCGAGGCCCTTGCCATCACCGCGCGTGGTCGTGGCGGTGAACCCGAGCAGCGTGCCTTCCCACGTGCGCTCGAACGAGCCGAGCTGGCGGAGGATCCGCAAGTTGTCGTCCGCCGCGGCGTGATGGCACTCGTCGTAGATCACGAGCCCGAAATCGCGGCCCTCGAGCACCTTCGCGAGCCGATCCGCGTGCAGCGACCGGAGCGATGCGACCAGCACCTTCGCGTTGGCGGCCCCTCGGTCGGAGCCGCGTTCGAGCGCGACCACGCTCGTCCCTTCGAGCGCGTTCGCGAGCTTGTCCTTGGCCTGTCCGAGCAGCTCCTCTCGGTGCGCCAGCACGAGCACCTGCTTGCGCGCCATCCGAGCGAGCTGCGAGAAGATCACGGTCTTGCCCGCTCCGGTTGGCAAGCACACGACCATGCGCTTGATACCGCTCCGCCGCGCCGCGATCACGGCGTCGATGGCTTCCTGCTGATAGGGCCTGAGCACGGGGCTGCTCATAAGGGTCGCTACTTTTGCACGCCCCCCTGATCTGTCGTGAGGTATAAGCCGCCCGTGACCGCGTCAGACGTGACAGGCCTGACAATGGCAGACCTCGAAGGCCTGCTGTCCAGCCGCCGGCGCGCGATCGAAGCCGCCAAGTGGATCTATGGCAAGCGCCCGTGGTCGCCCGAGCTTCCGCCTGCCATTTCGGGCGTGAACGGCGAGGCCTGGGGCCGCGTCCGCGCCTCGTGCACCGTGCCCGAAATCCGTGTCATCGATCGCACGGTCGCCACCGACGGCACGACCAAGTTTCTGATCGAGATGCCAGGCGGCAGCGTCGAGACCGTGCTGATTCCCGCGCGCGACCGCAGCACCGTGTGCGTGTCGAGCCAGATCGGCTGCACCCGCAGCTGCCGGTTCTGCGCGACCGCGACGCTCGGCTTCACGCGCAACCTACGCGCCGGCGAGATCGTCGCGCAGTACCTCGTCGCGCGCGCTCACGGCGCCGAACGTCCGGAGCTCTCACCGGCGACGAACGTCGTGTTCATGGGGATGGGTGAGCCGCTGGATAACCTCGACGAGGTCCTCACCGCCGTCGAGATCCTCACGCAGACCCCTGCCCCGCAGCTCGGCAATGCGCAGGTCACGGTCTCGACCTCCGGGGTCGTGCCCGGCATGCGTCGGTTCCTGCTCGAATCCAAGGCGAGCCTCGCCTTGTCACTCAACGGCTCGACCGACGAGCAGCGTACGCGCGTGATGCCGCACAACAAGACCTGGCCGATCGCCGAGCTCCTCGCGGTGCTACGCGAGCATCCGAAGCGCACCCATTTCATCGAGTACGTCATGTTCGACGGCGTCAACGATTCTGACGAAGACGCGGCGCGCGTCGCCGAGCTTCTCACCGGCCTGAACGCCCGCCTCAACTTGATCCCGCACAACCCGATCACCTCGCCGATTCCGCTGAAATGCTCGTCGGCCGCGCGCATCGAGGCGTTCCACCGCGTCGCTCATGCCGCGGGCTTGCGCACGATGATCCGCTGGCCCAAGGGCCAGGACGTCGCGGCCGCGTGCGGTCAGCTCGCTCGCATCCGCACGAAGAGCTAGTTGGTCGGACGGCGTGCCGCGACCCACTAAACCTGGGAGCTCATCGCGGCACTAGCTTGAAGATCTGGTTGATCGTTCGGCCGTTCGGATCGGCCTTACGCCGATCAGCGGCGGCGATCACGAGGGTCCCCCGTGCCTGTGCCGAGCCCGTCGTATCACCGACCCACTGGAGCGCAGCTCGCGCCGCCGCGGTCGCAGCGGGCGCGCTCGCATAGTTGCAGACGAGGACATCGACCTTCGAGACGATGCCCGTCGCGCAATCGTTTCCAAAGCTGGGCACGATCGGGGTGAACGCGGAGACCTCCAAGCCGCTCCGCTTCCATAACGCGACAGCCTCGTCACGCGCGCCCGCGCCCGTCGGTGGTGAGTGGCCACAGCCGACAAGCGCCCCGGCGATCAAGAGGGCTCGCATCAGTGCCTCTTGTGCCAGCCTTCGTGGCGGCCGTTGTCGTGTTTCCAGTGCCCTTCTCGTTCTCCCCGATCCTCCCGATCTTCCCGCTCGTGCACGATCACCGCAGGCCCGCCAATCTCGACACCGATCTGCAGGCTCGGCAGAGGAACACGCACGTCGAAACCCACCGCGGCACGCGGTCGTTCGACGATCACGACGGGAGCGACGAACTCGGCGCGCGCGCCCACCCAACCGCGCGGAGGTTCTACCTCGATGCGTGGTCGGTCGTAGACCAGCGGTCGATATCGATCATTGATCCCGATGTAGAGGGGGCGCGCCTCGATGAACACCTGCGTGGGTTCGGCGACGTAGAAATAGGCGTCGCCGCGTTTCTCGAACTCGGGACCATCCGGCGGGGCGAAACTGTGAAAGTGCGGCCCGCGCAGGTAGCAGTACTCGGTCTCGGGTGGACCGTCGTCGAAGACATCGATCTCGATTGGATGCGGGCCGTTATACGAATAGCGCGTCCCATCGAAGCCGTATGCGACCGGATCTCCGACGAAGACGTGATCGGGTCCATGCTCGCGGTATTCGAGCTTGTCAGCCGCGTACACGTGCACGTGCGGCCCCTCGATGTAGCAGATACCTCCACCCTGTGATTTCGGAATGGGATGAATGCCCGCAAACCGAACCTGATGTCCGTACTTCGGATCGGCCGAACCGACGGCTGGAATCGCACACGTCAAGAGAACAAGGAGTGGCCAACGGGTCATGCAACCTCCGGACGCTCAGTGGGAACGAGCGGCGCCGAGGTCACAAGAATCTTTACACCTACGTGTCGGTAGCTTTTTTCTGCGACCTCGGAGGTCACTGGGCGCACTAGGCAGGCATGCATAGACTCGCTCTTTTCGCGGTGCTGTTCGGCGCGTGTACCAGCGACTCGGTCGATTCGAACGAGCAAGCTCGGCGGGCCTACCTCGGCCTCGATCCTTCGATCGGAAAATCGCTCAACCTCGGGTTCGCGGGCTTCAACGCTGCAAACAGCGCGAACATCCCGACCCAGATGTCGAATGGCGACCTGACGGGCAAGCTCTCGATCTCCGGTCAAGTCGATCAGGGCAGCTCCGCGAACAAACAGATGCGTCTCGTCGTCGGGCTCGTCGCCTACTCGGACGGACCATTCGAGATCGATGCCGCACACGATACGATAGATATCACGTACGACACGGACGCGACGGCGGCCCCCGCACTCGATCTTTCGCTCAAGAACATTCCGACCGGAACGCTGACGGGAACGCTGACCGGCACCTATCACCTCACTGGCGCCCTATCGGGCGATGTCGTGCTCAACCTCGCGATCACCGGCACGATGGCCGACGGCGGCAACGGCGCGGTGCTACGCGCGGCGGGCTCTACGACGATCACCGGCACGGCGACACAAGGGAATGGCAGCTACGACGTCGATGTCACCCTTTAATCTGGCCTCGTGCAGGTAGGAGTGGCTCTCGTGAGATAGTCCGCGCGCTCGTGATTTCTCGTTTGCTCGTCAGTGCGATCGTTTTCGCATCGCACGCCGCGTTCGCGAATCCTCGTGCGCTCGTCGCGGATGACGATGGTCAGCTTCGCTCGGCGATCACCGACGCATTGCGTCCGTGGTCGATCGAGGTGAGCGTTGCTGGGGCCGCGCCGACCACCGTCGACGAAGCGATCAAGATCGCCGACGCGGCGAACGCCGAATACGTGATCTGGCGTGAAGGTGACCAGCTGGTCGTGCTCGAACGCCACGGCGATCGCGTCGAGCGCCGGATGCTGTCCACCGGCACCCTGGATGCGGTCGCGGCGGCAGCCGCAGCCCTGAGCGTGAAGACGATGCTCCGACTTCCGTCGCTCACAGCCGTCGCGAAGGCAACGCGCGACCCGACACCTGAACGCGGCCTGTTGCGCTCGAGCCTCTTCGCCGGTTCACGGTTCGAGGAAGGTCTCGACAGCAATCTGGCATTACGGTTCGGCGCGACGATCGAGCTCCAGCCGTGGCGCGCCGTGCCACTGCGGCTCGGGCTGATGGCTGATGGCGGAGCATCGGCGACGGTCGACCAGGCCGGATTCCATGGCCGGTGGGCGAATTGGTCGATCCTCGCCCACGCGAGTTGGGACGTCGAAGCTGAGGGCTGGATGTTCAGCCCGTGGCTCGCGGTCGGTGCCGAGCATTCATCGCTGTCGGGGACCGAGATGATGACGGCGCGAAGCGAGGCCACGTTCGTGCCCGCGCTACGTGGAGGCGCGACTGCGCGTTACTACCTCGCCGCCGGGTTCGTTGGTGGCCAGCTCGCGGTCGAAGGACTCTTGATGACGACTACCTACACCAAGCTCGGTGGCTCGGCGCCGATCTTCGAGATCCCGCGAATCGGCGCCGTCTTGTCGCTCCTCGTCGGTGCCGAATTCGGGCGCTGACCTTTCTTGCGACCTTTTCCACGCACCCCCCCACTAGAGCGACGTGGGAATGCCAGCCGGACTAGCGCGTGAGGACGAGCTCGCGCTCGCGCGCCGCGCCGGTTCGGGTGACCGCGCCGCCCAGCGCGAGGTCTTCCAGGCCCAGAAACACGCCATCCACCACGCGCTATTCCGGGTGCTCGGTTCGAACCGCGAGCTCGAGGATCTCCTTCAGGATTCGTTCATCACGATTTTTCGCGCACTCCCCTCGTATCGAGGCGATAGCTCGCTCGCACGCTGGTGTCAGACGATCGCGATGCGCACCGCTTACGCTGCGATCGCGAAGCGCCGCGCTGCCCCGCTCGAGCTCGTAGACGATCAGCTCGCCGATTCGACGCCCGATGCGCGGCGCGTCGTGCGGGCACGCGACGCGGTACGGAGGCTCTATGTCGCCCTCGACCGGATCGAGGCCAAGCAACGCATCGCGTTCGCACTGTTCGCGATCGATGGGCACAGCTTGGTCGAGATCAGCGAGTTGACCGAGAGCAGCGTGCTGGCCGTCAAGACGCGGATCTGGCGCGCTCGTCGCGAGATCATGAAGCGTGCATCGAAGGACCCGTTGCTATCGGAGTACCTCGTCGAGCTTGGAGGTGACCAGTGAGCGAGAGCGAACGTCCACCCGTCGAACCGTTGAGCGATCTGACGTGGGCTCGCGTCGAGCAACGAGTCTGGCGCGAGCTCGATTCCGAAACGACCTCCGTCGTCTCGTCCCCCTCCCGCATGCACACGAGCTGGTGGCTCGCAGCTCCAGTCGCGGTGGCCGCCATCCTCTTCATCGTGCTGTTCAGGCGAGCTCCAGACCACACCACGCACGATGGCCCGACGCGCGTTGTCTCCGATGTCTCCTCGTCGAGCATCTCGTTCAGCGACGCGCACATCACACTCGATGCGGACAGCGCGATCGTCATGGATTCTCACGACGACGCGCCGATCGTGTTCGTCGAGCGCGGTGCAGCGTGGTTCGCGGTCGAACCGCGCCAGTCGCGTCCCCCGTTTCTCGTGATCGCTGGCGATACACGGATCCGCGTGATCGGCACGCGGTTCCGGGTCGCGCGCGATGCCGAACGCATCGAGGTCATCGTCGATCACGGCCTCGTCGAGGTTGGCTATCACGGCGAGCTCACGCGCATCACGGACGGCGAACACTGGACCACCGCCACACGAACCGCGGTGGCCGCGCCTGATGCGAGTGACCCGCAACCCGGGCCCGTCGCGCCCGTGACCGTTCCACCCAAGGCCCGGCCATCGAACCTCGTAGCCCTGCCGACGCCGACACACCCGATTGCAGATCGCGAGGCGACCCGTTTCACCGAGCTCACGCGGATCGAAGTCACCGAGCCCGACGCGGCGATCACCGGCTACCTCGCGCTCTCGAAGGGCTCAGGTCGATGGGCGCCGATCGCACTCTACGCCGCTGTTCGGCTCGCGACCGACCGTGGCGATCCGCGAGCGCGAACGCTCACCGAAATCTATCTGCGTCGCTTTCCGAGCGGAGCGAACGCCGACGATGCCCGTCAATTGCTCGGTCGACTCCAGGGAGACCATCGATGAAAAAGCTTCTCGTTCTCGTGTTAGCGCTCGTTGCATGTGGTGGCCACCACGGGACCGGGACCGGCGACGATGCTGGTGGCTCGGGTGTGCTCGACGGCTCGTTCATGTACGTGGATGCACCTCCGTTCCACGGAACCTGTACACCCGGCGGCCCGCAGTGCTCGAACTGTCTCGACGACGATGGTGACGGCCTGATCGATGGCTTCGATCCGCAATGTACCGGACCGTTCGACAACGACGAGGGTTCGTTCGCGACGGGCATCCCGGGCGACAACAAAGACACGATCCAACAGGACTGCTTCTTCGACGGCAACAGCGGCGGCGGCGATGATGGCTGCAACCAGCACGTGTGCTGTCTGCTCGGCGCGACGACAAAGGCCGAGTGCCAGGCCGACCTCGTGGGGCTCGTCAACAATCCTGCTGTCGAAGGCAACAAGTACGACGTCACCCAGTGCTTCCCGCCGCTGGGCTCGGCCACCATTCCGGCAAAGTGCGTGATGACCTGCGCCGCGATCACGCCGCCCGGATGTGACTGCTTTGGTTGCTGTACGGTGTGCGAGCCTGGGTCGACGACCTGCTTCGATATCGCCATTAGCCCGGTCACGTCGCCGGGCTGCATGCAAGATAACTTGGCGGATCCGAGCGCGTGCAAGCGCTGCACGAAGACCACGGCATGTGGTGGCGGTGACTGCGGCGGGACGACGTGCGTGCTGTGTGCCGGGCAAAACTCGACCGACCTGCCGCCCTCGTGCAACGGCACGAACGCATGTCCAGCCGGCCAGGCGACATGCCCGAGTGGCTCGGGCTGCCCCGACCAGACGTACTGCGACAGCGGCTGCTGCATCGGCGTCATCCAGTGATCGTCTGAGAGGCGCCGCAGACCGCGGGTGAAAATCGCGGCGCCTGCCTGCGAGTCACCGCCAGCGGCGGCTCGGCGGCCCGTCGCGACCCGCTAGAACGCGGCGTCGAGCGTGACTTCGCCCTCGACGCCGACCTGATACGACGAGACGCGACGCTCGAAGAAGTTCGTCACTTCCTGGACGTCCTGCAGCGCGAGGAACCCGAACGGATTCTTGACGTTGTATTGCTTCGCCATCCCGAGGGTCGCGAGCCGTTGATCCGCGCAGTACTCGAGGTACGTGCGGACCTCGCCGACCGACATGCCGGCGATGCCACCGGCGAGCAGGTCGTCGGCGAACTGCGCCTCGCACTCGATCGCTTCGTCCATCATCGCGCGGATGTCGCGCTCGAGCTCGGCATCGAACAGCTCGGGCTCTTCGCGGCGCACGGTGGCGACCACCTCGAACGCGAATGCCATGTGTGCGCTCTCGTCGCGGAACACCCAGTTCGTACCGCCCGCAAGCCCGTGCAGCAGGCCCTTCGAGCGCAAAAAGTAGACGTACGCGAACGCGCCGAAGAAGAACAGGCCCTCGATACACGCGGCGAACGCGATCACGTTGAGCAAGAATCGCTTGCGGTCCGCCTGGCTCTCGATCTGGTCGAGGTGCTGGATCGAATCGATCCACCGCATGCAGAAGGCTGCCTTCTTCTTGATCGAAGGAATCGTATCGACCGCGGCGAAGGCCTTCTGGCGCTCCGCGTGATCCGGAATGTAAGTATCGAGCAGCGTCAGATAGAACTGGACGTGCAGCGCCTCTTCGTAGAGCTGGCGCGACAAGTACATCCGCGCCTCGGGCGCATTGATGTGCTTGTAGAGGTTCAAGACCAGGTTGTTCGCGACGATCGAATCGCCGGTCGCGAAGAACGCGACGAGCCGCTCGATCAGATGGCGCTCGGCTGGGGTCATCTTCGCGAGGTCGGCGACATCGGTTCCGAAATCGACTTCCTCGACGGTCCACGTGTTCTTGATAGCCGCGCGATACATCTCGAAGAACTGCGGATACGCCATCGGCCGCAGCGTCAGGCACATCCCCGGATCGAGGAGGCGCGCCGGGCGAGAGCTCGGGTTCGCGATGGCAAACGAGCCACTTCCTTCGGCGACTATCATTGGCAGGCCTCACAGCTCGCGGGGTTTTCGAGCGAACAAGCGACCGCGGCTTCGGCGGAAGCCTTCTCGGTGACGGGTACGACCTCGGCGGTCGTCTTCGCGATCCGGGTCGCCGCACGCGAGCGCAAGTAGTACGTGGTCTTCAAGCCGCGCTTCCACGCGTGGAAATACATCGCCGAGAGAGCGCCGATATTCGGGCTCTCCATGAACAGGTTCAACGACTGGCTCTGGTCGATGAACGCGCCGCGGTCGGCGGCCATGTCGATCAGCGAGCGCATCGGCACTTCCCATACCGTGCGGAACTTCGCGCGGATCGCCTCGGGCAGCTCGACCATTGCTTGGACCGAACCCTCGGCGCGCAGTAAGCGTGCTCGCGTCGGCTCGGTCCACATGCCGAGACGTTTGAGCTCTTCGACGAGGTATCGATTGATCTGGATGAAGTCACCCGACAGCGTCTCGCGCTTGAACAGGTTCGAGACTTGCGGCTCGATGCACTCGTAGCAGCCCGCGATCGAGGCGATCGTCGCGGTAGGCGCGATCGCGATCATCAGCGAGTTGCGGAGGCCGACCTCCTTGATCTCGGCACGCAGCGCATCCCAGCGCGTGGGCTCGACCGGGGTCACGCCCCACGCATCGAACTGGAGCTCGCCGGTCGCGGCGCGGGTCTCGCCGAACGAAGGGTGCTGGCCCTTTTCGCGCGCCAGCTCGACCGAGGCAGTGAGCGCGTGGAAGTAGACTTCTTCCGCGATCTTTTTGGACAGCGCACGCGCCTCGGGCGCATCGAACGCCCAACCGAGCTGGAAGAACACGTCCTGGAGGCCCATCACGCCGAGGCCGACCGGGCGCCACTTCATGTTCGAGGTCTTCGTCGAAGCGATCGGGTAGTAGTTGAGATCGATCACTCGATCGAGCTGGCGGATTGCCGTGCGCACGGTCGCCGCGAGCTTGCCGAAATCGAACCCGCCGCCGTCGCCAGCCATGTGGCGACCGAGGTTGACCGAGCCGAGGTTGCACACCGCCGCTTCATCAGCCGAGGTGACCTCGATGATCTCGGTGCACAGGTTCGACAGGTGGACGGTGCGACCGGCGACCGCGGTCTGGTTGCACGCGCGGTTCGACGCGTCCTTGAACGTCATCCAACCGTTACCGGTCTGCGCGAGCGTGCGCATCATCCGCGCATAGAGGTCGCGCGCCTTGATGGTCTTTGCGGCGAGGCCCGCAGCTTCTGCGGCTTCATACGCGCGATCGAACGCCGCGCCCCACAGATCCGGCAGCTCCGGCACGCGCTTCGGATCGAACAGGCTCCAATCCGCGTTCGCCTCGACCCGCTTCATGAACAGATCGGGGATCCAGTTCGCGATGTTGAGGTTGTGCGTGCGGCTCGCGTCGTCGCCGGTGTTGTCACGCAGCTCGAGAAACGGCTCGATATCGGCGTGCCACGGCTCGAGGTAGACGCACGCGGCGCCCTTTCGCTTGCCGCCTTGATTGACCGCCGAGACCGAGGCATCGAGGGTCTTCAACCACGGCACGATGCCGTTGGAATGACCGTTCGTGCTCTCGATCAGCGAACCACGACTACGCACCCGGTGATACGCGAGGCCGATGCCGCCGGAGAACTTCGAGAGCAGCGCGACATCCATGTACTTCTGATAGATCGACTCGAGATGATCGGCCGGCGAGTCGAGCAGAAAGCAGCTCGAAAGCTGCTCGTGCGAGGTGCCGGAATTGAACATCGTCGGCGAGCTCGGCAAGTATTCGAGCTGCGAGAGCAAGCGATAGAGCTCGAGCGTCTCCGCCATCGTCTCGGTCAGTGCACACGCGACGCGCATAAAAAACTGTTGCGGCGTCTCGAGCGCGAGCCGCGTCTCGGGATGGCGGAGCAAGTAGCGATCGTAGACCGTGCGGAGGCCGAAGTACTCGAACTCACGATCGCGCTCGTGGACGATCGCGTCGTTCAGCTTGCGCGCGTTGAGCGCGACCATGTTTGCGATTCGCGCGTTGAGGAGGCCCAGGCGATGCGCATTCGCGATCGAGGCGCTGAACGCGTGGATCTGTTGATTCGCGACTTCCTTGGCGATGTACGCGGCGAGCAGGCGTGCCGCGAGCCGCCCGTACTGGGGCTCCTCGGTGATCAACGAAGCAGCAGTCTGGATCGAGAGCCGATCGAGCTCGCTCGTGGTCGCGCCGTCGTAGAGCCCGCTGATCGTCTTGGTCGCAACGCGCATCGCGTCGACCTCGGGCAATCCGACGCAGCTGCGATTGACCGCACGTACGATCTTGTTGAGGTCGACCACCTCCGCCGAACCGTTGCGCTTGGTGACGCGCATCGTGGTCTGCGGCGCGCTGTCACCGCGCTCGTGCAGAACGGGATTGGCGGGAACAACGGTCGGAATTTCGGTAGTCGCCTCGGTCTGCATCGGATCCTCCTGCGGGAACGTGAAAGACATGGCGGGGGCGTGCAGCGCGCGGCGGCGCCACGCGGACAACCTCCCCCGAGGTGTCGGATGCTCTCCATGCGGCAGGTCTTCGGACTCGCGAGCCTTGTGCTTCCTACTGTCCACGCTTCCCAACCGGTGAAGGTCAGTGCTGTTGTGGAGGTCGTTCTCGCTTACCGCTGCGGGGCAGTCCCGGTGTTTCACCGGGTTCCCTTTTCAGCCAACATCGAGAACGCTCTCGAGGTCAGCACCAGCATGGATATGGTTCGTTGATGACTGGTGTGTTCGACCCTTGTACGGCTGGACCGCGCGAGCTGGCAACTTCTCTACACTAGATCTGGTGCCGAATCGGTGACGACACCGCTACCGGTAGAAGATCCCCTTGCGAGACAGCCATAGCGCGGTGCTCTGACAGTCGCCGTGTCGGTCGAAGTTTCACCCTGTTCCAGGCGCTACTGAGGATGCGCGTCGGTGAGGGCGCCGGCGCGCTTCGCGAGCTTGTGCTGGCTGACCGCCTGGCCATCGCTGCTCTCGAGGCCCGCGAAGATCAGCGCGGACACGATCGTGATGCCGCCAAGCACGAGCAGCGAGAGGTGGATGCCGTGGATCATCTCCCCGGGCGTCGAGCTATGACGATCGGGCACGAACATCGCGGTCACGATCGCGGCGGTCGCGACGCCGAACGACATCGACATCTGCTGCAGCGTGCTCGCGATCGTGCTTGCCATGCTCGTGTCCTCCGCGGCGACATCGGCATAGACCAGCGTGTTCATGCTCGTGAACTGCATCGACGAGCAGAACCCGAATACGAACGCTTGGACCACGATCAGCCAGATCGGCGTCGTAATACCGACCGTCGCGAACACCAGCATCATGGCGCCGAGCACGACCGTATTGCCGAGCAAGATGCCGCGGTAGCCCAGGCGCTCGAGGATGCGCGTGATGCCGGCCTTCAAAATCATCGCGGCGATCGATTGCGGCATCAGCAGCAGGCCCGATCGGATCGGCGAGTAGCCGAGGCCGACTTGATACAGCAGCGGCAGGAGGAACGGCATCCCGCCGACACCAAGCCGCGCGACGAAGCTGCCGGCGACCGCGGTGCGTAGCGTGCGGATCTTGAACAGGTTTAACTCGAGAAGCGGATGAGGCACGCGCAGCGCGTGGCGCACGTAGCCACCGATCAAGGTCACGCTGATCGCGAGCATCGCGATCACGACCGGCGTCGATAGGGTGTGCTCGCCGAACACCTCGAGCACGTACGACAGTAAGGCGACGCCAGCCCCGAACAGCACGAGCCCGGTCCAATCGAGCGGCCGCGAGGTCGCACCGCGATAGTCGGGCAAGTGGCGGTACACGAGGTACAGGCCGACGAGTCCGATCGGCACGTTGACAAAGAAGATCACGCGCCAGTGCAAGAGGCCCACGATCAACCCACCGACGAGCGGCCCGAGCAAAGGCCCGATCAGCGAAGGAATCGCGACAAACGACATCGCGCGCAAGAGCTCGGCCTTCGGGAACGTGCGCACGAGCGCGAGCCGGCCGACCGGCACCATCAGCGCGCCGCCGCAGCCTTGCAGCACGCGACACAGCACGAGGAGGTGGATCGATTGCGACAGCCCACACAGCAGCGAGCCGAGCGTGAACACGCCGATCGCACTCGCGAACACCCGACGGGTGCCGAACCGATCCGCGACCCAACCACTCACCGGGATAAACACGGCGAGCGCGAGCGTGTAGCTCGTGAGCACCGCCTTGATGCTGAGCGCCGCGACATCGAACGAGGCCGCGATCGACGGCATCGCGGTGTTCAAGATCGTGGAGTCGAGCATCTCCATGAAGAACGCGACCGCGACGAGCCATGGCAGGAGCCGCTTCGCGCTCGGCGTGGGCTCGTCGCTCATGACGTCTTCGATAATGATGAGAACGCCATCACGGTTGCGCGATTCTAGCCTCCGACGCCCCCCCGACGAACCCCGCGACGCTGTATCGTGGAGGGATGCGGTTGGCAGTACGGATCGTCGGCCTCGCCGGCCCGGCCCTCGGCCTCGCCGCGTGCGGATTTTCGCCCGGTGCAGCGAGTCAGCAGCTCGATGGCCCGGAGATGCCGGATGCGAGCAGCGACCTGACGTGCGGATGGACGTTCGCGCACACGAACTTCGATGGCTGCATGCTCGCACCCAACCCGACAGCGCTCGACATCACCACGGCGACCACGATGCTGGATCCGACCACTCCATCGGCGAGCCGGACGATGGTCACGCAGAGCGACGGCACCCAGCTCGTCGTCTATCACCTGAGCGAGCTCAGCCTCGCGGCGAGCAGCAAGCTGTACGTGCTCGATGCGAGCGACATTGCTGGCTTCGTGTTCGCCGTGGACGGCAATGCCACCTTGTCGGGCGACATCATCGTCGAGGTCGGCGCGAATGACACGACCCATTGCGCGACCTCGGAAGGCAGCGATGGCGTTGCCTCCACGCAAAACTCTGCGGGGGGTGGTGGCGGCGGGGGTGGAGGTGCAGCGGCCACCGGCGGTGCTGGCACCGACGGCGCAGCGACGGGCTTTGGCGCGCACGGCGCGCTCGGCGGCCCGATCACGAACGCCTCGAGCCTGTCGCCCCTGCGCGGCGGCTGCGCGGGCGGGCGCGGCGCGAAGATTCAGGGCGGGTCAGGAACCGGAACCGCCGGCGGTCACGGAGGTGGTGCGATCCAGATCGCGGCACGCGGCACGATCACGATCAGCGGCGAGATCGATGCGGCGGGTCGCGGCGGTGGCACGTCGACGCACCCTGGCGAAGGCGGCGGTGGCGGTGGAGCTGGCGGCGGCGTTCTGCTCGAAGCACCCACCGTCACGATCAGCGGTCGCGTGTGCTCGGATGGCGGCTCTGGTGCACAAGGGGGCGGCGCCGGCCTCGCGGGTAGTGCGGGTCAAACGAGCCCCTGCATCGTCACGACGGGCGCTGTCACGGGAGTCAATGGAGCGTCCATCGGTGGGACCGGCGGCAATGGCGGCTACGCCGGCGTGAATGCCGGAATTACAGCGGGTGCGGCCTCGACCGGCAATGGCGGCCTGGGGGGCGGTGGCGGTGGCGGCGGTGGCGGGGTCGGGTGGATCCGCATCCACGCGATGCCGTCGACCGTCGGTGGCCAGATCTCACCGACACCGCTCGTCGACTAGACCCATTCCTCCACGCGATCGGGTCTCCCTCGACCCGGCGCTCGTGCGACGCGACCATGAATTCGCGCAGCTAGCCGTGGCATGGAGCGTGTAAATGCACGCCTCATGATCCGCACAACACTCGTCACCCTCGCGCTCTCCACCCTCGCATTCGCCGTTTTCTCGGGTTGTCATAAGAAGGACGCTGCTGGCTCGAGCGATCAGAAAGCCGTCGAAGGCAAAGCGAAAGCGCCGACGAAGTTGCCGAAGGTCGGCCTGTCCATCGACGTCGCTGGCGACGACGGCGAGATCATGGTGAGCGACGGCCTCTCGGCGACGAGCAACATGGTGAACACGGTGCCGATGGGCGGGTTACTCGTCGAGGCCACTGACAAACCGCAGACGCTCGACGATGCGAAATCGGATGCAGCGATGTTCACGCCGAAAGATCTCAAGATCGATACGCTCCCCGACGGGTACGCGCTCACCTACAACAACACGGGGAGCATGGGCGCAAACTTCTTCGTCGTCGTGCAGCGCACGATCGATGGCAAGACGATCAAGTGCTCGAGCACTGGCTCCGACAACGCGCACGCGCAAATCGCACTCGCCGCCTGCAAGTCGCTCCACAAGTGATCGGCTCGAGCTGCGCCTGATGGAGGGTGCACACACCCTTTCCCGCTACCCGAGCTGCACGATGGATGATCGGCGCGGATCTCAGCGCTCGACTTCACGTAGCAGCAGCGACCACGTGAGCCAACCGACGCCGTACACGATCCCGAGCGCGCACAACCACCACGTGGTCGAGGTCTCGCCGTAGCGATCGGCGAGCATGCCAGCGATGATGGCCGATGCACCGATCGAGAGGGTCGCGAGTCCGTAGTCGATCGCCATCACGCGACCGCGGACATGATCGGGCGTCTCGCGCTGCAAGCCGTACGTCGAGAGCGACCACTGCGCGCCGCCGCCGAGGTGAGACAGCACGACGAGCACGAGGGCGAGCGTGAACGAGGCGTAGACAGCCGTGAACGCGAGGTAGCCGACCGCGTAGGTCAGCGTCGAGAGTCCGCACACCCACACGATCGCGCGCCTCGTGGGCGTTGCACCGATCGTCGAGCGCGCGAGCAAGGGGCCGAGCATCGCGCCGAGCCCTCGCGCCGCGAACAAGAAGCCAGTTGCGGCCGGGATACCGGCGAAGCGGCGCGTCGCGAACGCGGGCAAGAGGCCCACGATGCCGTTCGCGGAGCTCACCCCGCCCTTCGCGAACAGCAGGCGCATCAGGATCGGTCGCGAGCGGAGATACGCGAACGCTTCGCGCAGCGTGCCGGTCGCGTCGGCGCGCGCCGGTTGCTGGAGCGGCTTGCGAATGCTCGCGATCAGCAGCGCCGAGATCAAGAACGATGCGGCATCGATCCAGAACGCGAGCTGCCGCCCGAATACCTCCGCGATCACGCCCCCGAGCCCGGCGCCGACCATCAGCATCGAGCCCCACACCATCCCCATCACGGCCTGCGCCGCAGCGAGATCCTCCTCGGGCACCAGGTTCGGCGTCGCGGCACTCGCGATCGGGTCGGAGAAGCTCGCGCCGATCGCCAAGGCGATCGTGGCCGCGACTGCGAGGGCGGTGCTGTGCCAGTACGCCGCGAGGCAGAGCGACAACGCGATCGGCACGCGCGAGAGATCGCTCAGGACGAGCGTGCGCTTGCGATCGAAGCGATCCGCGACGACGCCCGCGATCGGCGAAGCGACGAACACCGGAATCACCGTCGCCGCGTAGACGTAGGCCGCGGCACCGGGCCGGCCGGTGAGCTCGGTCACGAGGCTCGCGACCGCGACGAACGAGAACCAATCGCCGGCGAGCGACACGACGCTCGCGAGGAACAGCCGACGAAACTCGCGGTTACGTCGGAGCACCGCAGTGATCGAAGGACTACCGGCCACGTCCCGGCAGTATACGAACTAGCCGTGCAAGAGCGACAGCTACTGCATCAGCGTCGTCGTGACGATCTGGATCTCGGCAGCGCTGAGGCCACGGAAGCGCGGCGGCGGCATGCGGCGGAATGCATCGAGGCCGAGGCCGAGGCGAAGGATCGCCTTGTCCTTCTCCTCGCGGGTCATCGTCGTCAGTTTCGTCACGTCGAACTTCGCGCGGGTCTCGGTCTGATCGAGCGACGGGTTGTGACACTGCTGGCAGATCTGGACCAGGATGCCCTTCCCATCGCTCGCGGTGACGAGGTCTTGCGACGGAGCGAACGACATGTCCGCCATCGCACCATCGAGGAAGACGTCGCGGATATCCATCTGGAGCGGCGTCCCGTTCGTCATCGCGGTCTTGTAGGCGGTGGTCGCCGTCGTGAGCTTGGTCGGATCGGTGACGCGGTTCTGGTGATACGGCGGCGGGATGTCGGTGCCGATCTTCGACTTCGCGTACAGCCCGAGCCACGTCGCCGAGGCGCCGTTGTCGAGGATCTGGCCAGTGTTGAACTCGTTCGGCTGGACCTTGAAGCCTTGGTTCTCGACGAGGCCCTCGAGCGCCGCGGGATCCGGGCCGCCGCCATTGAACGGGCCCGCGCCGTTGTTATTGGTGTTTGCCGGGTTGTTGATCACGGCGGCCGGGATGCCTGCGTACGCCTCGGTCGTGCCGTGCGCGGCAGTGAAGTCCGCGAGCATCTGTTGGCCGTTGCTGCGGTTGTTGCGGAAGAAGTGGCCCCACGGATTCTGGAGCTCTTGCATGCGGAGGATCTTCGGCGTGCCCGGGCCACCTGTCTGGTGGCACTGGTTGCAATCGAAGATCGTGTTCTTGATGTCGGTGTCCTGATAGAGCGAGTAGCTCGTGAAGTTGCCCTCGACCTTCGGGGTGAGCAGCTCGTCCGAGTTGCAACCGTTGACGTTCGCGTTGCACGCTTGCTCGAACTTCAAGAGGAAGAACGACAGATCTCCCTGCCCGTTGTTCGCCGAGGGGTCATTCGAGACCAGCTCGACGAACTGCTCGCCGCGCACGAAGCCCATCGCGACGAAGCTGGCGAGCGGCTTCGGCGTACCGACGCGTCCACGCGTGATCGGCGGCGTGAAGATGATCGCACGCGGGTTGATCGCGGAGGTGAAGTGCGTGACCAGCGAGGACGAGTGGCCGGTGAGGACGAACGCCGGGTTGCCATTGTTGCCGTTCGTGATGTTGCCGGCCTTGAAGTCGAGCCCGACCACTCGCTGGAGATCGACGAGGTTGGTAATCACCGGCGGCGTCGGCGCGCAGAACGCCTTGGACACGGCATCATTGCCACCACGCCCACAGACCACCGCGAGCTGCGCCGCGCCGGTCTTGAAGCCCAGGCTCGGCGACAGCGGATCGCTCAGCGTGTCCAGCAAATCTCCGGATCCTGCTGCATCGATCCCCGGGTCGAACCCGCTTCCCGAATCAACACCTCCTTGCTGGCCGGCGTTAGACACCGTGCCGACACAACCTGCAGCGAGCAGAAGGACAGCGATTCGAGAAACCATGGGATGCGGTACTACAAGGCTGGTGCCAGTTGTCACCAGCACCGTGGAGTAACAAATCTAAGCAGTTGCAACGTGGGGACGATCTGCGCGTATGGGACTGCAGACACCAAGCGCACCGCCTTGCACACCAGTCATCACGACGACAGCGTCAGTCAGTGAGCGCTCATGAGAGTTCACATTTCTTGTTGGGGCGAAGCGACGCACCATCGCGGCAAGCGTGAGATCGGCTACTCAGCGGTGAAGGAAGACCGCTCGCTCGAGCTCGGATCGCGTGGGCACGCCGTGCGTCGTCATCACGAGCGCACCGGTCCTGCGATCGATCACGACGGTCGAGGGTAGCGGCGGAGCGCCAGCGAACGCGGCGCTGATCGCACTCGCGGTCGCTCCGTCGTAGCGAACGAGTGGATGAGCCCACGGATGCGCGGCCTTGAACTTCACGAGCGCGGCGTCATCGTCGGTCGGTTCGATGCTGACGCTCTCGACATCGAGTTGATCGCGGAGCGCCGCGGTCAGCGCATCGAGGCGCGGCGCTGTCCGCACACACGCCTCGCACCAGCTCGCGAACACGTCGATCAAGACGAGCGGAGCCTTGCCCGGTGCGCTCGCGGCGAGCTTCGCAAACGCGCTCGCGGGCGAAGGTATCGCTGGGGTCGCGGCGGTCGAGTGACCATAAACGTTCGCAACGGCTTGGAGGCCTTTGCCTTCGACCACGCGATAGAAGCTATCGGCCGCAACGTTCTTGAACGTGCGGTGCTCGCCACCCGGAAACTTCACGGTCAGCTCGTCGAGCTTCGTGCACGTGCCGAGGCCGAGGGTCACGGTCAGGGCATCGACCGTGGCGAACCCCATGCCGGCCGCGAGCTCGCGCGTCTGGGTGACCCCGCAGCCCTTGGCGGTGAGCCGCGCGCCGATCGCTTCGTGCTGCCGCAGCCCCTCGAGCCGCACACCCATGAAGTGATGCTTCGTCGCGGGACCGAGCTGGTTCCGATAAACGCGCAGGATCGGGGCGTTACGATTGATCACGATCAGATCTTCGAAGCCATCGCGATCGAGATCCGCCTTCGCGAACGTGCGCGCATCCTCGACGCCATCGGCGCCCGAGAGATACGAGATATCGACGACGCTCTTACCCTCGCGCGACAAGAACAACTTGTCGCGCTCGTGGCCCGAGAGATCCATGTGCCCCGCCGCTCGGGGCCCCGCACCGAGCGCGTTCTTCGTAGCACTTTGCGAGGACACGCCTCGCCAGTAATCACTTCAAAGGTCGCGGACGAACGGATCGTCCGGAGACAGGCTCGAGGTGAAGAATCCATTCGGAGAGAACACGTCGAGAAAGCCGTCGCCATCGACGTCGATGAACTGCGCGCCATAGGCCCAGCTGCCGTTGCGCGCCGCGACGAACTCCGGTGTCGCGGTCAGGTCGGTGAACTTGCCACCGCCGTCGTTGCGCAGGAGCGTGTTGCCGCGCGCAGCCTGCTTGCGTGCATCGCGCGCCGCGTCGTCGTGCTCTGCCGAGAAGTTCTTCGTATCGGCCATGATCCGATTGCCCGCAGTCGACTGCATGCCGGTCGCGAACAAATCGAGATCGCCGTCGTTGTCGAAATCGGCGAGTGACGCGCCCATGCCGAAGAAGATCTGATCGGCGCCCGAGGCCGCGCTGACGTCGACGTATTTCCCGGCGCGCCACATGTAAAGGTTCGCGGGTGCGAAGTCATTCGCGACGTAGAGGTCGGGATGCCCGTCGCCATCGAGATCGCCGAACGCGGCCTGCAGCGAGTTACGAAACAGCGTGAGCCCGAGTTGCTCGGTGCCGTCGATGAACAAGCCGTCGCCACGGTTGAGCATCACCACGTTCGGCGGTCCCATCTGGAAGATGTTCGCGTCGAACTTGCCCGCCGCCAGCGCCGCCTTGGCGACCGGCAGCGCACGATCGAGCAGCTTGCGCTCGCCCGGATCGAGGCGCGCGATGGTGGCCGTGTTGCCGGTCATGAGCGCGGTCAGATGCTCTTGAAAATCGTGTGCCGAGGTCGCGAAATAAATATCGAGCCGGCCATCGCCGTCGAGATCCGCGAGCGACACCGAAGCGACCTGCGAAGGCAACTCGAACCGGCCCGCCGCGCCCGGCCAGAACCTACCGGCGTTGCCGAACAAGATCTCGGCGTGACCAAACCAGTGTCCGACGACGACGTCGAGCGTGCCATCGCCATCGAGATCCGCGAAGGCCGCCGCGCTCACGCCGGTGAGCGCGAGCCCGTATTGATCCGTGCGATCGGAAAACCCCTGCCCCGCGTCATTGTGGAGCAGCACGCTCGCCCCCTGGACGTCCCACACGAACAGATCGTCGTAACCGTCGTTGTCGACATCGACGACGACTACGCCGGGGTGCGCATCCATCGCGAGCGGCAACAGATGATCGAGCGCGGGTGGCGGCGTGTGCTTGTCGTCGAGCAACATGCGATGAAGCTCGTCGGAGCCCGAGCGGGTGCGCAGCATCGCCTTGGTCGCGGGGGCCACACTCGCGAGCCACGCCTCGGTCACGTCGCTGAACGCGAGCTCGGCCGAGCGCTGGGTCTCGTACTTGGTGACGATGAATTTCGTGATCTGCCAATGGCCGGCCTGCTTGCGCACTACGACCTCGGCCACGCCACCGTCATGCCGCCACATCCCCGTTCGCTCGCGTCCCGAGAGATCGATCGCGACGGTGACTGCGAGGTCGCCATTGTTGATCTCGTGCGCACCTTTTGGCTTGAACACACCGCGGTCGAGGAACTGAAATGCCGAGAGTAAGTTGCGGAACTGATCGCGGACCTGCGTCGGCGTCTCGACCTGCGAGGCAGCCACGGCATACGGAGTCAGCGTCACGCCATCGATCAGCGGCGTCTCGGTCCCGGCGGTGGGCCACACGACCTCGATGTGGTCGGAGAAGTACGGCGCACCCATCTGCTCGCCGAGATCGAGCGCGGCGTTCGCGAGATCCTGGAACAGCCCCTCGACGACGCGGACCTTGAATTCTACCGGCCAGCGGGTCTCGTAGTCGGGCTCGTCCTTGTAGAGCTTGCGGACGAGCCCTTCGTAGTCGCGCGCTTCTTGGGCCGGGAGCTCCAGCGCCACGCGTGGGCCCACGGTCGGCGTCACGGTCTTGGCAGGCTCGCGATCCGCGTGCGACGAGCACGCAACCAGCAGCAGCGAGAGTACGACCCGCAACAACACCAGGGTCACGCTATCACGGCCGAACCAGCGCGGTGCCCGCGAAGTGCGCCTGGTACTTCGGCCACTCGAGCTCCGCGACAGCGCGGCCTAGCTTGAGGCCCGCGATGTTGTCGCTCGCGATGTGATACCCGCCCATCACGCGCGAGAGCCCCGCGAGCTCTGCGGTCTGCGTGAACGTCGGCAGCGCGAGCGTGACGGCCTTGTCAGCCAGCAGCCCGGTCGCGAGCACTCCGTCGACCGCTTGCATCTGTTCGACCTTCGCATCGGGTTCGGTGGTCATCCCCGCGATATGGCGATGAAAGGCGCCGAACTGGTCACTGCCCGTAAACCGCTCGAGCAGCTTCGCGCACGCGCTACTGACCGTGCTGTGCCCCGAGACGTAACCGGGAAACGGCGGTGTGACGAACGTCCCCGGCGAATACGGTTTCCACTCCGAGGCTTTGATCATGCCAACGCCCCTACCTGGCCCGAGATAGCCGCGGATCATCTGGCCTGCAAACAATTGCTGGACCACGCGCACGAGCGCGAAGGGTCTCGCGGTGTCGTAGAACCGCTTGGCATCCCACGCCGCGATGAACGCTTCGAAGGCCGTGTTCGCGACCGCGAAGAACAGTTTCACGTCGCGATCGAGATCGTAGCTGTCACGCCGCGAGACATCGCGCGCAAATTCCATCCAGTGGCCGGATTGCCCCGTCGAGCGCGGTCCGTCGCGCATGAACTCGACGACCGATTTTTGCTCGAGCGAGAGCCCGCCGTTGAACGCGATGCATTGCTCGACCTCTTGGCGCAGTTGCGGCGAGCCGATCTTCGGTTGCGGACCGGGCCGAAACTGATCGCTTCGATCCAGCATCAACGGCTTCACGCGATACCAGTGCGCCGTCAGAAATCCCGGCGCGACCTTCGGCCCGCCGTTCAACGCCTCGAACTCGATCGGCTGCCAGCGATCCGGATCGTTGGTGGTGCCGACAGGATTGCGCGGTTGGTAGAACGTATAGTCGGAGTACGGTCCGGCGCCGCCGACCTCGTCGCCGAGCTGGTTCGCCCCGTCATGATGGCGGTACTCGATCAGCGCGGCGGACGCGAGGTTGCCGATACCCTGAGGCGTGGTCGGATCGACGGAGGTATCGGCGGGATCGAGGCCGCGCGTCCTCATCTGATCGGCGAGCCACGCACGGTCGTTCGGAAACAGATCGAGCAGCGCGCGATAGGTGCCGTAGGCGATCGCCTTGACCTTGTTCGCGACCGTGTGCTCAGACATCGGCCGGCGCAGCATCGCGCCGAGCCGCGTGCCGACCGCGGTGGCGTCGTAAGCAGCCCACGCGTCGTACATGGCGGTGCACGCGATCGCCATGTGGCGCGAGATCACGGTGACGCGAGGGACGTGGGTCGCTTCGACGTCGCGCGCGGCAGCCTCGAGGATCGTGTCGGTCCACGCGTATGCGGCGCTCGGCGCAGTAGCCGCGACGCGATGCTCGACCCAGCTCGGTTCGATCGTGACACTCGGAGGCCGAGCGCCGGGATCGCCGTAGTGAATCGCATCCGGTACCGCCTGCGGCCGGCAGCCGATCGCGGACAGCAACGCTCCAGCCGTGCTCCCACACAGAAAAGAGCGCCGATTCACCGAGGGTATCCTAGCCGTTGCGCCTGTCCCCTCGACCGAGAAATCGCCCTTTTCGCGCTCGGAACGCCACTCGTTAGCTGGCGTGCCCGTTCGCCTGCCTGCTAAGACCCTGGAATGGCATTCGAGCAAGAACAACGCGCGGCCCTTCGTATCCTCGAAGGGATCGAAGAAGGCACCATGAACGCGACGGACTCGCTCGCGCTCGTCGAAGAGGCCGATCCGGCGCTCATCTATCTCATCTTCACGTGGCTGCGGAAGCGGTATGCCGATGACCGCAACTCTGATGCCGTGCTCGGTCGCGTTGCCGACATCAGCAGCAAGGGCACGGTCCCGAAGTTGATGAAAGAGGGCAAGGCCGATTCGGTCGTGCAGTGGTTCGAAGAGACCTATTCCTACAAAGACCACGACAAGACTGCGTTTATCGAGCTGATCGTCGAGAAGCTCGAAGGCTGATCGAACCGTCCGGCTGATGGCCCGGCGATACAGTTCGGGACCGCTCGAGTGATACGGTCTCGTGCACATGCGCGCGCTGTTGCTGGTCGTCCTTGTTGCGTGCAAGGGAGCGCTGGGCCTCGAGGCCGCTTCGCCGGCACCACCAGCGATGCCGCCGGGCCCGGTCGCCACGCCAACCGCCGAGATGCGGATCCATCTGATCGACGTCGGCCAAGGCGCATCGACCTTGGTCGAGTTCTCGTGCGGAGTGGTGCTCGTCGATACCGGCGGAGAATCGAGCCACAGCTTCGATTCAGAAGCGCACTTGCTGCGGTTCCTCGATCGGTTCTTCAAGGTGCGCCCGCACCTGAACAAGACGATCGCGCTGCTCGTGTTGACCCATCCGCATATCGATCACACGCGCTCCGCGATGGCGGTGTTCGAACACTACAAGGTCCTCAACGTGGTTACCGATGGCGTGACCACGAGCTCTGGTGGCGATCAAGCCAGCGACCTCATCCGCGCCGCCCACCGCGCGCAGATCGGGGAGGAGCGGATCGCGAGTCATGTGGTGCCACCCCGAGGCGTACACGACGCGGTAGTCGATCCAATTTCGTGCGCGGATGGCGATCCTGACATCCGCGCGTTCTGGGGCTCGGTCGCCTCGAACGGTGTCGACTGGAGTCACGAGGCGCTCGACAACATGAACAACGACAGCGTCGTGATGCGGTTCCGGCTCGGTCGAGCCTCGTTTCTCATCACCGGCGATCTCGAGCGCGATGGCATCGCCGAGCTCGTGAAGAAGTTCGGGCCCGAGCTCAAATCCGATGTCTGGCAGGTCGGTCACCATGGCAGCTGGAACGCAACGACGAAGCCGCTGCTCGATGCGATTCAACCGAAGCTCGCGTTGATCGCGATGGGCCGCGTCGAGCGCGAAGACACGTGGTCGGCTTGGGCATACGGCCATCCACGTGTCGAATCGATCGAGCTCCTCGAGGCCGCGCTCACCGGTCCGCGCCGCGATCCGATCCACGTCTCGATCGGCACCGGTGCGAAGTCGTTCATCGGCCACGATGTCACCGCTCCAATCTATGCGACCGGGTGGGACGGCGACGTCAACGTGACGTTACGAGCGGACGGGACCGAGGCCGTTCGCTTTCGTCATTGAGCTTCCGCGTTTCTCGCGCTCATGGACCACCCGCAGCGCCGGCACCACGCGCCGCAACCGAGCTTATCGTCGCCAGCTCTAGGCGATCACGAGGATCGGACGGCGGTCGACAGGCTGTGTAGCGTACGCATGGGTCGCGCGTGCGGCACGTCCCGGGGTCACCAGTGGAACGGGAATCGGCCGCGGTTCGACGAGTACGACCGCCTGAATAGGCGCTTCGGGCTCGAGCTCGACGAACTCGGCGTCGATCACATCGCCCTCCAGGTCGCCGTCCACATCGGCCTCCCCGAGCTGCGCCGGCTGACCGTCGTTGTGAAGGATCGAGAGATCGATCTTGCGAGTGCCGCGCGCCAAGACGGCGTTGCGCTTCAGCACCAGTGACCGGATCATGTACGCACTGTGACACACACCTACTCCAACGTCAGCAGGATTTTTGGGCCCTAATCACGAGCCACTGACTCAGCGCCGCTTGAGGTTCGGATGTGGAAGCGGTTCCGGCTCTCTGGCAGGCAGGTCGTCCGGCTCGAACTCCTGGGTGCGCGCGTTGCGTGCGACTTCGGCGAGCAGCGCCATCGTCAGCGGATCGGCAACGGTCGCCGTTCGCGAGATCACCGGCGCGCGATCGCAGGTATCGGGCACATCGACCGATTCGCGAGCAAGCTTCTCGAGCTCCTCGCGAGCGAAGGTCCGCGTGTCGCGGTCGTCGGGATTGCCACCCATACGCCGTGTATAGAGCGCCCGCCTGCACGAAACCAGTGAAGAATTTAAAGAGTGATTTCGTGGCGCGCTACTGGAGCCCGCCGCCGAGCACGCGGTAGAGCGTGATCCGGTTGGCCATCGCCGCGAGCTGGGTTGCGACGAGCGAGTTCTGCGCGGCGTACAGTGCACGTTCAGAAACCAGCGTCGTCAGGAATGTGTCGATACCGGCCTTGTAGCGTGCTTGAGAGAGCTCTAACGCCCTGGTCGATGCCTCGACCAGCGCCGTTCGAGCCGCGAGCAGTTCCTGGATCGTCGCGCGGGTCGCGAGTGCATCGGCAACCTCGCGAAACGCGGTCTGGATCGTTAGCTCGTACGCGGCGACCAAGCTGAGCTTCTGCGCCTTGGTGTACGCGAGGTTCGCGCGATTCGCACCGCCGCGAAACAGGGGGAGCGCGAGGGCCGGCGCGAGCGTCCACAGCGCGGCCGGACCGGTGAACAGCGAGGCCAGCGCGATGCTGCCGAGCCCGCCGCTCGCCGTCAGGTTGAGCGACGGAAAGAACTGGGCCCGCGCGGCGCCGATATTCGCATTTGCGGCCATCAAGTCGTGCTCGGCCGCGAGCACGTCGGGGCGCTCGAGCAGCACGGTCGAATCGAGACCGACCGGGACGTCCGTGAACCACTCGGGCTGGGCCGGCAGGACATCCGGCATGAGCGAGTTGTCGAGCGAATCTCCCGCGAGCAGCTCGAGGGCATTCTTGTCCTGCGCGATCGCGGCGGTGAGCGCCGCGACGTCCCCGCGCGCCTGCTGGTAGACCGTGGAGGCCTGGTAGAAATCGCCGCGGTTCGACGTGCCACCACCGACGAGCGCTTCGGTCAGATCCATCGCCTTCTTCGACGACTCCATGGTGTCCTTCGCGATCGCGAGCCGGCTGCGATCCGCCGACATCGTGACGTAGGCAATCGAAGCCTCTGCGATCAGCGAGATCCGGGTAGCCTTCGCGAGCTCGACCGACGCGAGGTAGCTCTGCAACTTCGCATCGGACAGGCTCTTGATCCGGCCGAACAAATCGATCTCCCAGCTCGCGATGCCGACACCGACCGTGTAATCGGTGAACCGCGCGGTCGCGTTATCGGGGGTGCCGATCAGCGAGCGCGTCGACGTGACCTGGGCCGACAGATCGATCGACGGTAGCTCCGCGGCCCGTTGCACGCGATACAACTGGCGCGTCGATTCGATATCGAGCGCCGAGCGTCGCAACGTGCGATTCGCGCCGAGCACCTTGGTCAGGATCTGGCGCAGCTTGTCCTCGCGGACGAACTCCGCGATCGGCATCGCCGCACCGTTTGCGCCGACCTGCCCGCCCGGCAGTTGCTTCGGCACGGGTGCCGCCGGGCGCTCGTACTTCGGCGCAAGAGAGAGACAGCCGCCAAGGGCAGCCACGAGCAATGCGCGCTTCACGACAGCGTCCGCCTTCCGCGCACGACCTTGCGCACGAGGACGAAGAAGATGGGGACCAAGAAGATCGCGAGCAACGTGCCCGTGATCGTGCCGCCGACGATACCCGTACCGATCGAGACGCGGCTATTTGCACCCGCGCCGGTCGAGATCGCGAGCGGGGTGACACCGGCGACGAACGCGAGCGAGGTCATGATGATCGGGCGGAGTCGCAGCCGTGCGCCCGAGACCGCGGCATCGATCGCCGTCGCGCCCTTGTGATATGCGTCCTCGGCAAACTCGACGATCAAGATCGCATTCTTCGAAGACAACCCGATCGTCGTGAGGAGCGCGACCCTGAAATAGACATCGTTCTCGAGGCCACGAAACTTCGCGGCGAGGACAGCACCGAGGATGCCGAGCGGAATCACCATCAGCACCGAGAACGGCACCGACCAGCTCTCGTAGAGCGCGGCGAGCACGAGGAAGATCACGAGGATCGAGATCGCGTAGAGCTGGAGCGTCTGCCCGCTCGCGAGCCGCTCCTGGTACGACAGGCCGGTCCACGAGTGGGTGACTCCTGGGATCGAATTCGCGACTTTTTCGATCTCGTCCATCGCCGTTCCGGAGCTCACGCCGGGCGAGCCCTGGCCCTGGATGTCATACGACGCGAGGCCGTTGTAGCGCGAGAGCGACTCGGCACCGTTGGTCCAGTGCGTCTTCGCGAAGGCGCTGAACGGCGTCATCTTGCCGGTCGAGCCGCGCACGTACCACGAGTTCAGGTCATCGGGCTTCGAGCGGTAGGCACCCTCGCCCTGGATAAACACGCGCTTCACACGTCCGCGATCGAGGAAGTCGTTGACGTACACGCCACCCCACGCGGCGGTCAGCGTGTTCGTGATGTCGGTCGCCGAAACACCCTGTGCGGATGCCTTGGCCTGATCGATATCGATCGAGAGTTGTGGCGTCTCCGGCAAATCGCCGCGCCGCACGCCAGCGAGCGACTTGTTCTGCGAGGCACCACCGAGCAGTTTGTCGCGCGCCGCAGCAAGCGCCGCGCGGTCGGTCCCGGCGGCAGCCTGGAGCTCGAGCTCGAAGCCGTCCGATTGGCCGAGGCCTTCGATCGCGGGAGGCGTGAGCGAAAAGATGAACGCGTCGCGCACGCCGTACAGCATGCCCGTCGCGCGGTTCGAGATCGCCGCGGCGGTATTATCCTTGCCGTGGCGAGCGTCCCAGTCCTTGAACTCGACGAACGCCATGCCGGCATTCTGGCCACTACCGACGAACGAGAACCCACCGATCGCGAAGATCGAATCGACGTTCTTGTTCTCGAACCCGAGATAATGGTCCTCGACCTTCTTGCCGACCTCCTGGGTACGGCTGAGCGTGGCGCCCGCCGGCAGCGTCCAGATCACCATGCCCGTGCCCTGATCTTCTTGCGGCAAGAAGCCAGTCGGCAGCTTCACGAGCACGAGGCCGAGCACGACGCAGATCGCCGCGTACGGCAGCATCCACTTGAGCACGCCCTTCAACATCCACGCGACCGCACCCTGGTAGCCGAGCGTGAGCCGGTCGAAGCCGCGGTTGAACCACGCGCCCGGCCCGCGGCGCGGACCCTTCGAGTGGTTCGCGCGAAGCAGCGACGCGCACATCGCGGGGGTCACGGTGAGCGCGACGAACACCGACAGCAGCATCGACGCCGCGATCGTGATCGAGAACTGGCGATAGATGACGCCGGTCGAACCCGTAAAAAATGCCATCGGGAGGAACACGGCGGACAGCACGGTTGCAACGCCGATCAGCGCGCCCGTGATCTCCTTCATCGATTTGATCGTCGCTTCGAGCGGCGAGAGCTGCTCTTCGCGCATCAAGCGCTCGACGTTCTCGACGACGACGATCGCGTCGTCCACGAGGAGACCGATCGATAGCACCATGCCGAACATGGTTAGCGTGTTGATCGAGTAGCCAAGCACGCGCAGCACGCAGAACGTGCCAAGCAACACGACCGGCACCGCGATCACCGGGATGAGCGTCGCGCGCCAGTTCTGCAAGAACACGAACATCACGATGACGACGAGGATGATCGCTTCGATCAGGGTCTTCACGACCTCCTCGATCGAGATCCGGATGAACTTCGTCGAATCGAAGGGGTACGCGACCTTCCAGCCCGCGGGCATCGTCTTCTGGAGCTCGTTGACCTTCTCGCGCACGCTATCGGCGACGCTCAGCGCGTTACCGCCTGGCGCGAGCAGCACGGCCATACCGGACGCCGGATGACGGTTGAGCCGCGTGTGAAAATCATAGGATTCGCTGCCGAGCTCGACACGCGCGACCTCGCCGAGCTTCACCGCCGCGCCGGCCTGATCGAACTTGACGATGATCTCGCGGAACTGCTTGGCGGTCTTGAGCTTGGACTGGGCGGTCACCGTCGCGTTGAGCTGCTGCTCGATCGGCGCGGGTTGCTGACCGAGCTTGCCGGCCGAGACCTGTACGTTCTGGGCACGCACGGCGGCTTCGATGTCCGAGGGCATCAGGCCGAGCGCGTACAGCTTCGTGGGATCGAGCCAGATCCTCATCGCGTACGAACCACCGAACACCTGGAGCGAACCCACGCCGTCGATACGCGCGATCGGATCCTGCATCGTGCTGCCGAGGTAATCGGCGATGTCGTTCTCGCTAGACTTGTCGGTCTCGTCGTAGACCGCGACGATGGTGAGGAAGTTGGTCTGCGCCTTCGTGACGACGAGACCGGTCTGCTGCACGGTGGCCGGCAGGCGAGGCACCGCTTGCTGGACCTTGTTCTGGACCTGGACTTGCGCGGTATCGGGGTTCGTGCCCTGCTTGAACGTGACGTTGATGGTCGCCTCCCCGGTCGAGCTCGACGAGCTCGAGAAGTACAGCAGACCGTCGATCCCGGTGAGCTGTTGCTCGATCACCTGGGTGACGCTGTTCTCGACGGTGTCAGCCGAGGCGCCGGTGTACGAGGCGGAGATGTTCACACTCGGTGGCGCGACATCGGGGTACTGCGCGATCGGCAGCGCCATGATCGAGGCGACACCCGCGAGCATGATGACGATCGAGATCACCCACGCGAAGACCGGGCGACTCGCAAAGAATCTAGCCAGCATTGGCTATTTCCGGGCCGGAGCAGCAGCGCCCGGGGCAGCAGAACCTGCTGCAGGTGCGGCGGAACCGGCGCCAGGCGCGGCGCGCTCGTTCGGATGGACGGTCATGCCAGGGCCGATCTTGTTGAGCCCCTCGACGATCACCCTGTCGCCGACCTTGAGGCCGGACTCGACGAGCCAGCGGTCACCGATCGCGCGATCCGCGGACAGCGTACGCAGCTCGACCCTGTCGTCAGCGCCGACTACCATCGCGGTCGCGGCGCCCTTCGGATCGTGGGTCACGCCTTGTTGCGGTGCGAGGATGGCGTCTTGAACCACGGCTTCTTCGAGCTGCGCTCGGACATACATGCCCGGGAGCAGCGTCTCGTCGGGGTTCGGAAACTTCGCGCGTAGAGTGACCGTGCCGGTGGCTTCGTCGACCGCGACCTCCGCGAACTCCAGCGTACCGGCCTGCGCGTACGTCGAGCCGTCGGGCAGGATCAGCTTCACGGCGGTCGAGCCCGCTTGCAGCGCGCCCGAGCCGACCTGCGCGCGCAGCTTCATGCGCTGCTCGGTCGATTCGACGAGGTCGACATAGATCGGGTCGAGCGAGCGGATCGTGGTAAGTGCGGTCGCCTGGCCCGCGGTGACGAGCGCACCCGGCGTCACGAGCGACTTGCCGATGTGGCCGCTGATCGGTGCGGTGATCGACGTGTAGCTCACGTTGATCGAAGCGGTCTGAAGTGCCGCTTGCTTCTGCGCGAGGCTCGCAACCGCTTGGTCATGCGCGAGCCTCGCGTCATCGGCTTCTTGCTTGGATACACCTTCGATCTTCGACAAGCTCGCGTAGCGGTCGTCCTTGAGCTTCGAAGCTTCGAGCGCTGCCTGCGCGCTCGCGATGTCGGCACGCGCGCCGGCGAGCGTCGCTTGATACTGCGCTGGATCGATCTGGTAGAGCACCTGGCCCGCCTTGACCCGCGCTCCTTCGGTGAAAGACCGCGCCTTCACGATGCCCGTGATCTGCGGTCGCACCTCCGATTCGAGTGCCACGGTCGTTCGTCCCGACAGCTCGGTCTTGAGCGCGATCTTCTCGCTCGCGAGCGTGACGACGGTGACTTCGGTCGGCGGCATCTGACCGCCGCTCTGTTGCTGGTCGGCCGGCGCGCTCTTGCTGCAGCCGACGGCGAGGACGAGTAAAAACGCATAGTCGCGCATGAGCTCTGGGCCAGTGGGTAGCACCGATCTGACGCGTTCGGACGTCACAGATTGTCGAGGTTTGTACGTGACTTGGTTGTCGCAGCGTGTCGCATCCCTGTCGGAAATCGTGGCAGTCGCTATGCTGCCCAGGCATGCACGTTCTCCTGGACGGTCACCTCACTGCGGCCGAGAACATGCGGCGTGACGAGCTGCTGCACGACGCGGCGCGACCGATCGTGCGGCTCTACGGTTGGAAGCCCGAAGCGGTCAGCCTCGGGAACAGCCAGACCGAGGCGGACATCGATCTCGATGTCGTGCGCGAGTACGAGCTCGATCTCGTTAAACGCGGTACGGGGGGCGGGGGCATCCTCCACAACGCTGTCGAAATTACGTATTCCGTGGTGTTGCCTATCCAACACCCTCTGCTGACGGCAAATATTGCCGAAAGCTTCGGGCTGCTCTCGCGGGGCGTCGTGAACGCGCTCCGCGCGCTGGAGCTGCCCGCGGAGCTCGAGAGCATGCCGGATCGCACCCGCGATGCGCTGTGCTACGTGCGTGTCCAAGGTACGAACGTGATGGTGCGCGGTCGCAAGATCAGCGGCGGCGCGCAACGTCGCACGAAGTGGGCGGTGCTCCAGCACGGCACCGTGATCTTCGAGCGTGACGATGCGCGCATCGCACGCGTGTTCCGCGCCGATCCCAAATTGATCGACGAAAAGGTCACGAGCCTCGCGCTCGAAGGCATCACTCCCACGCGCCAGACGATGACCGATGCGCTCGTCGCGGGCTACGCGGACGTATTCGGCCCACTCGCACCGATCACGTGGGAGGCGCTCGTTCAGTCGGGGTTCGAGCGCGCGCCCAGCAACCCGTAGACCCACGCGATCGCCGCGACAAACGACGGAATCACCACGAGCACGGTCAGCGCGACGAACACCGCATCGTTCGACTTGCGACCATCGAGGTCGACGCCCGGCACGTGCAAGAACGACTTGACGGTCGTGATCAACCAGTTCGCGTAGGCCGCGACGGTCGTGACGATCACGACGCGCTGCTTGCCCTTCGCTGCGAACCGCAACCACGGCAGCGTTGTTGCGAGCGCGACGAGCCAGAGGCAGCCGAGCAGCGCATTCAGGTGCGCCGAGACGACCTCGGAGACATCGGCATCGATCTTCTTCGACTGTGCTTGCGCGAGGAGGATCCCCGTCAGAAACGCGATCACGAGCAGGATCGCGCCCGCGGCCGCGGTCTTGCGCTGGAGCCGATCCGCCATCACGGATCATCGTCGCACGAACACCTAGGGTTCGTGGCGCGCGAGCTCGGCGATCGCGGCGCGAATCTGGTCCTTCTGGGGAACGCTCGCGCTCTCGAGATTATCCGCGAGGCCAATGCCCGGGAGGTGTGCGCCGGCGACCAGCTTCGGCGGCGCGTGGAGCTCGTAGAACATCTCCTCGACGATCCGGCGGATCAGATGTTCGCCGAAATTTGTGATCTCGGTGTCCTCGTTGACACAGAGCACGCGGTTCGTCTTCTTCACACTCGCCTCGATCGTTGCCCAGTCATAGGGCTGGAGCGAGCGCAGATCGATCACCTCGGTTTCGATACCCTCAGCGGCGAGCTCCTCGGCTGCGGCGAGACACATGAGGACGTTGCGGCCGTAGGTGATCACGGTGACGTGCTCACCCGTGCGGACCACGTTGGCTTCACCGATCGGGATGTAGAGCTCCTCGAGCGCGGGCCAGTTCGGCTTCCACTGCGAGCGATCGCCGAGCGGCGCATCGATCATCTGCGCGAGCTTCTTGTCATCATCCGGCTCGCCCGGCACTTCTCCGCCCGGCCGGTGCTTCACGCGAAGCAGCGCTTTCGGCATCAGAAACATGACTGGATTCGGATCTCGAATCGCCGAGAGCAGGAGGCCAAAGGCATCTCGCGGCGTCGAAGGCATCACGACCTTCCAGCCCGGAATGCGGGTCGCCTGGCCGTCAAAGGAGTGCGAGTGGTAGATGCTTCCGCGGATGCCGGCGCCGACGGGCATCATCAACACGAGCGGCACGTTCCAATCGCCTCCGCTAGACCAGCACGTGTTGCCGGCGATCTTGAGCAGATCGATCGTATTGAACGCGTAGTCGCAGAACTGGATCTCGGCAACCGGCTTCTGCCCCGCGAGGGCGAGCCCGATGGCCATGCCGACGATGCCGCGCTCGTCCAGCGGCGTATTCCACGCGGTGGTGAGCCCTTGCGTGCCGGTGAACGCTCCGCCGAGCGGCGGTCCGACATCTTCGCCGAAGATATCGGTGACACCGAGCTTGGTCTCGCCGACATGCAACGCCATGCGAATCGCTTGAATCATCGTCGACATCAGCGCTCCCCCCCGACGAGGTTCTTCTCGGAGTAGATGTTCTCCCACACCGATGCGGGATCCGGCATCGGCTCGCCCCGCACGACCGCGGAGGCATCGAGCAGCTCCTGCGTGAACTCAGCGCGACGCTTCTCGATCTCGCCGCGATCGAGAAGCTTGCGATCGACGAGTGTCGCCTCGAAACGCTCGAGGCAATCGATCTCGCCCTTGACCGGGTTTGCGCCACTCGCCGAGGAGTGACCGCGCAAGCGCGAGACCATCGCCTCGAGCAAGTACGGCTTCTTCTCCGTACGGACATAATGGAGCGCCTTCTCGAGGGCGACGTAACTCGCTTCGGGATCATTGCCGTCGACAACGGCCGTCGGCATGCCGAACGCTTTGCCGCGATCGGCGATCTGGTCGTAGCCGTGCTGGCCAGCGTACTGGGTCGAGATGCCGTAGCGGTTGTTTGTCACGATCATCAGCAGTGGGATCTCGTTGCCTTTACGGGAGCTCCAGACGAGCGCGGTCGCGAAGTCACCTTCGGCGGTCCCCGCATCGCCACCCTGCACGACCGTGATGCCCTTCGCGCCGGTGCCCTTACGTTGCGCACGAGCGGTGCCGATAGCGATCGAGAACTGGACCTCGATCGGCGAGCTGACCGGCACGATGTTCCATTCGCGAACCGAGTAGTGGCCGGCGAAGTTGCGACCCTTCGAGTACGGATCGGTCGCCGTGTTACGCATCTGGCGGAGCGAGTCCACCGGGTTTGCGCCCATCGCGAGCAGCACGCCGCTGGCTCGATAGTGAAGATGCAGGTAGTCGTGATCGACGCCAGAGCCTTTGTCGACGAGCAAGCCGAGCGGCACATTGAACGCCTCTTCGCCCGGGCCGCCGATCCAGAAAAAGCCTTCGCCCTGCTTGTACATGCTGATCAGGCGCTCCTCGAGGATGCGCGCGCGCAACATGAGATCGTGGATCTTGAGACACGTCTCGGCCGAAAGTTGGCCGGAAGGCGCGACGGACAAATTTGGAGACGCGGGGGACATCGCGCGTACGTCTTACCGCAAATCTCCGGCTGAATGAATCACCCACAGGCCGAGTCCGCCGGTGGACGTTTCACGTGTCTACGCCAGCTGTGTTCCGTGTCGCCATGCAGAACTCTCCGTGTAACTGCCTGTCTCGTTGCTGCCACGCGCACGCGGACGAGCGCTCGTTGAGCGCGAGTACGTCTCAGCTGCGCCCGATCTCACCCGAGATCGAACGCTGTTACCTGGCTCTCCGAGGGCGGCATGGGGGTCGCACGACCAAGGTTCACAGTGCGGGGCATCTCGCCGTCGTGCTCGCGAACGCCAAGCACGGCACTCTCGATCGGCTGAGCGTGAAGACGCCGGGTATCGCCTCGCGCGTCGGCAAACAGATCGAGAGCTGCATCCGCGAGACCGTCGCGGGGGATGACGTTCCCGAAGCAACCAAGGACCGCGGCTGCCACCGTGCCGTACTTCTTCCAGCGCACCGCAGCGCCGCATGCCGGCTCGCAGTTTAGCTGGTTCGACGTGGTCGGATGTCACACGAAGAAGTGAGCATCCCCGTCGCGATCGCGTCCATCAGCGCCGTGAACTCGCGCGTGCCAAAGTTCGACCCGCTGACGAGCCAATCGCGATGGCGCAGCTCCGGTGCGACCTGCTCGGTGTCACGCTCGTCGCTGTAGTGTCCGAGCACGTCGAGGTGATCGCCGAAGCCTGCCCACACGACATCGCCCCACAGCTGGGAGCGCACGGGCACGATGCCGTCGTTCGCATCGAGCCCGGTGATCATCCCGAGCTGCTTCGCGAGCAGCGTCTCGATCTCGTCACCGGCCCACGGCTGCAGCCCGCGCGAGGCGGCGCACGGGTAGCGCTCCGGCACCTTCGTGGTGACGCGATGGAGAGCGTAGAACAGAGACAGCGAGACCGCGTGCCACGGATGGCCGATGGTCTTCAACCAACGCTGCGGCGTCGGCGTCGGCGACATCGAAACGGTTGCTTGATAACGCACGCCCGGCCGATCCTCGAACCCGGCGACGACGAGATCCATCGCCTCGGGGCTGAGCTGCAGCATCGAACCTTGATCGTCTTCGATCGCGCCGAGGAACGTGCGTACTTCGGGGCTGCGCGCATCGTCGACGAGTCCGACGATGGACTTGACGGATCGATCGAGTGCCTTGACCTTGAATGGCAGCGCTTGATCGCTCGAGCTGAAGAACCCGAGGACGACACTCGCGGCGGCAAGTGGCTGCGCGCCGAGCGTGAGCCCGGCCACCGTGAGCGCGGAGAGTGCGGCGAGCACGCGCTGGCCATTGACGGTCGCGAAGAAGCTCGCGAGCGGCGTGCCGTAGTGCGGCGTGTTCATCGTGGTAACACTGCGCAGCTGCGGCAGCCACGCGAGCTTGGCCGCATCGATCGAACGCGTCGCGGGTGACGCGACGAGGCGCGCATCGAGCCCGCCGGTCGAATGACCGAGCAGATGGACTGGCTCGCCGTCGGCGGTCTTCGCGACGAGCTCCGCGAGACGATGCGCGCGTCGCCGGATCGAGGCGGTCGGCAAATCTTCGATCGTGTGAGTGACCAGCTCGTGGCCGGCGGATGCGAACCGCGCCGTGAGCTCGCGCTCGACGTGCGCGAAGTAGTTGTACGAGCCGAGCCGGCCAAAACCGAACATGCCGGGCGACATGAACACGTGCTGTCGCATTGCCAGCAGCATAGTCTCTTCGCGTACTGCAGGACGACCTCATCGGGCGGCTTATCCTCGATCTCGCCGCGCTCGAGGACCGCGTGACCGGCCTGTGCGCGAAGCTACTCGCGCGCGAGGCGAACGTCTTCGCGTACCGCGGTCAGGGAAAGCCGCCGCGCAACTCGGAGCTTTCCGCCGCTCGAACGTCCGTTCACCAGCAACGCCGATCCGCTGGCCGCTAATGCACGTTGGTGACGACGGTGCCGCGGCCACGCGCTTCCGCGCCGTACAACCGCAGCACGGCGAGCGCGAGCGACATCAACACCGGGCCGAGGATAAGACCCTTGAGCCCGAACGCCTCGACGCCTCCGAACAGCGACGCGAACGTGACCAGCGCAGGCACCTTGGTCTCTCCTTGCACCAGCCGCGGCCGGATGACGTAATCGCAAATCCCTACGACGAACACCAACGAGAACACGAGCTCGAGCGTCGCGTAGCCCGGGCGATCGACCAGGAACAGGCCCACCGTCACGGGGATGATCACGAGCAACACGCCGACCGCCGGCACGAACGAGGCGACCGCCGTCGCAGCGCCGAAGAACAATGGTTCGGGAACGCCAGCGATCCAGTAGCCGACCGTTGCGAACGCGCCTTGCGCGAGGCTCGTGCCGATCGCGCCGAGCAGCGTGGTCTTGCCGACGGACCGGAACTCTTCGAACAAGGCGCGCGTGTACTCGGGCTTGAGCGGGAAGGTGTCCTGCGCGCCCCGCGAGATCGCGGTCCAGTTGCGCAGCACGTAGAACATCGCGAGCATCGCGAACAAGAAGCCGAGGATCGAGGCGCCAGTCGTCGAAACGATCGTGCCTGCGATATCGCCGATCCGGTCGCCGATGGCCTTCGCTAGCACCTGCGCGCGATCGGTGAGGTCGTCTCGCGAGATGCCGATGCGCGAGGTCAGGCGACCGAGCGAGATCAGCGCGTGATCGCCGGCCGCACCGGGCTTGAACGCATCGATCAACATGCGCGCGAGCGTGCTGCCCTTCGAGACGAACAAGAGCCCGAGTCCACCGAGGGTGACCGCAAGGACCACGCTCACACCGGCGACCGTGGCGATCGCTGCCCAGCGCGCACCGAGCCAGCCCTTGAGACGCTCGTGTGACCGCTCGACCATGAACGCCAGGAATGAACCGAGGAGGATCCCGATCCCGATCGGCATGACGAGCCACGCCACCGTGATGATCGCGAGCAAGGCAGCCCACCGCAGAGCGACGCGCTGCTCTTGTTCGTGCTCGTCCGGTGTGAGCGTGTCGGGCGGGAGTGCATCCACGCCCCATAATGATTTCGCCTTGCTACACTGGCAACGCGCGGACTAGCGTTTCTTGGGGAGATCGCGGCTGGCGTGAGAGCGGCCGGACGCGACCGAGCGCTTGCGCCCGCCCGCGCCCCTAACGTTGAGCGATTCGGCGCGACTCTCGATCGTGCCACCGTGCTCGATGCCGTTCGCGATTGCAGCCTCGTCGACCTCGATGTCTTTGGGGTTATTCTTTCGATCTCCTAGATTTTCGAGTGGTGCGACGACGAGAGGTCGAGTGTCTTCCAGTTCACTCATGTTCCCCTTCTGGGGACGATGTGGTCTGTTAGTCATGTGTCGGCGAGCTGCATTCGTCGAGCCATGGAACGGTGCTTGCTTGTGGTCGGCTCATGATCCAACGCTCCGAATTCGTGAAGCGTCTCGGCGACGCGATCGCTGTGTTGCGCGCGATGCTGCAACCGGCTCCAAAACGCAGCTTCTAAGAAGTTCGGTCGTCGGCATCGCCCCGTCCTTGTCGCCACCGGCGTCCTACTCGCGAGGTCCACGATCGCGGCTGGACCGACGATCGCGTATCGCGGCGGTCACCGTCGCGCTACCGACAACCATCACCGCCGCGTTGTCATCGGGCCCGGCGTTGTCGACCGCGAACTGCGATTGCGTCGCCGATGAAACCGCGCTCGATCGCGCATGCGCGAACGCGCGCGAGAAGCTTCGTCGCACGTGGCACGAGGAGTGCTCCTGTTCACGACATGTTGGATACACAAACGGCGCAAAGCCTCATCAAGCCCCACATGGCCGTCGTCTGCTCGGAGAATGGCCAGTTCGCCACCGTCGACCACCTCGAGGGAAGCGACGAGATCAAGCTGACTCGAGACAAGAACGGGCAGCATCACTACATTCCGGTGTCGTGGATTACCTCTGTCGACGACAAGGTCCACGTCGATCGCCCCGGCGACCAGGCGATGAAGGAGTGGCGCACAGAGCCTGATGGTCAGCAGCAGCAAGGCCAGCAGATGCATGAGCGAAACAACGACGAGAAACGCACGCAGCGCAAGGACAGCTCGCGCGACAACAACATCGGAGATCAGAAGCCGGGTGTCTCGCGCTCGGCCGAGCAACACAACGAACAGAACAACCGCGGCAATGCGCCGCGGACCACAAAGTAAGCACGAGCGCGTCCGTCACGCGGACAAGGCGGAGCACTTACATTCCGGCCTGTGCTCTCTTCGAAAGATGATCCACAGCCAGTGTCATTTCGGTCTGTCTTGTCGGGCGCCAGTGTTAGCCTGCGACCATGATGAGGACGCTGGCGACCGTGCCCGCGATGGTGTTTTTCACCACGCTCCTGGCCTGTGGACCGAGCAGCCCTGGTGGTGATGACACCATCGGCTTGCAGGCAATCGAAGTAAAACCCGCAAACGCGACGGTGCTCTATACCGGCACGGCGCAACCGATCGATTACACAGCGATCGGTCACTACGCCGACGGTCACCAGGCGCCGCTCACCGCTGTCGCCTTCTCGCTCGACGGCGACGCATCGCAGATTGGCACGCTGACCCAGGCGAAGTTCGCAGCGAATGGCGTTGCTGCGGGCACGGGCACGGTCACGGCCGTCGCCGGCTCGCTCAGCGGCGCGACGGGCGTCAGCGTCATCATGCATACGACGCACGTCGATCCGATGGCGCCGGCGGGCAGCGAGAGCAACTTTCCCGACGTGGTGCCGACCGGAGCGCAGGCGCCGACGATCGCGTACCCGCTCGACGGTGCGGTGATGCCGATCAGCGCTGCCGCGCCCGACGTTCAGTGGGAAGGTCCCGCTGCAACGGGTGACCTGTTTCGCGTGCGGATCGTCGGCGGCCTCGCGACGATCGACGACATCATCGCGGTCACACCGGGCTTCAAGCTCGATACGTTGCCGCTCGCGAACGATTGGCAAGCGATCGTCCAGAGCGCGCACGGCTCGCCGGTCAGCCTGAACGTCGACCACTGGGATGCGATCACCGGCGCGCAGCGCGCTGGCACGGTCACGATCAAGGTCGTCCAGGCCCAGGTCACCGGCGTGATCTATTACTGGGATCTTTCCCAGGGTATCATCCAGCGCATCGACAGCGCTGGCCGCGCTGCGGCGATCCCGAATCCGCCCGCAAGCCCGGGCGATGCGAACAATCACTGCGTCGCCTGTCACGTGGTCAGCCGCGATGGTCGCTATCTCGCGGGCGAGCTGTGGGGCGGAGGCGACAAAGGGGCGGTGTTCGATCTGAGCAACCCGGCCGTGCCGACGGTAACGCCCGTTGGTGGGACCTCGTACACCTCGCTGTTCTCGACATTCAACGCTGATGCGACCCGCTTGATGACGAATCCGGGCACGGCGCTGCAGCTGGTCGATCCGCAGAGCGGCACGTCGGTCGCGACCAGCGGCGTCGCACTGCCGACGATGGCGGCACACCCGTCGTGGTCGCCGGACGGTACCTCGATCGTGTTCGTCAACAACATCTCGCTCGGCGGCGCCGCGGCACCGTGGGCGGTCGACTACGATCGCGGTGACCTCCAGCTCATCTCGGCGCTCGGCAACGACACGTTTGGGGCGCCGGTCTCCCTGATCGACGCCGCGACCGCGGGTGCTGCGTTCGCCGCACCCTCGTGGCCGACGTTCACGCCGGACTCCAAGTTCATCGCATATGCCGCGGGCGTGAACTCGCGCGGTCGCAACACGAACGGCACGACCGAGGTCATGTACCCGGGCTCGCTGTTCATCATCCCGACCATCGGGGGGCCAGCGACGAAGCTCGATACCGCGTGCGCCGGCGTCGCCGATTGCTACTTGCCAAACTTTAGCCCGTACGACGACGGCGGCTACGTATGGCTCGTGTTCTACAGCCTCCGCGATTACGGCAACACGCTGGCCGGAACGAAGGGCACGCAGCGCCGCCAGATGTGGGTCACCGCGATCGACAAGTCCAAGCTGGGGACTGGAATCGATCCGAGCTCGGTCCCGTACTGGTTACCGATGCAGGACTCGCAGACCGAGAACATGAGCTCGTTCTGGGCCCTGCCCCCGCCCCCGCAGTAAACGACGAACTAGATGCTGTCGCCGCGCGGCGCGCCACCTCGTCGTCCTGGCGATGCTGACGATGACCGTCAACTACGTCGATGGCGCCAGGCGGCTGGTGCTCCCCGGCGCACTTCTTTGGTTCGTGTGGCACCCGCGAGCCAGCGAACGCTTTGGGGTCCAAGTATAGTGCGCGCGTGACAACCCCGGCTCCACCTGCAGAGCCACCTGACAAACCGCCCGAACGACCGGACGGGCCGAATCCGTTCGTCTACGCGACGAAGGCCGTGCTGCGGCCGGTCCGCAATCTCGCTCGCCTTCTCACGCCGACCGACCAACCGCTCGAGCTCCAGATCGTCGGCCGCACGCTGTTCCACGCGGCGCTCGTCGGGCTCGGTGCCGGAATCCTGGGCTGCGCATTCTTCGCCGGCGCCGAGGTCGTGCAGAACCTCCTGCTCGAGCAGTTCGCCGGTTACGATCCGCTGCGGGCGGCGGGCGAGCGAGTGATCGGTGGCGCGTCGTCCCCGCACACACGGTTGTGGTTACTCGCGCTGATCCCCGCGGTCGGCGCGCTGCTCGGTGGCCTGCTCACGCGCTACGCACCGGAATGCCAGGGCGGCGGTGGCGACGCGACGATCGATGCGTTCCATCACGAGGGCGGCATCGTCCGCCGTCGCGTGCTGTGGGTGAAGCCGCTCGCATCGATCTGCACGCTCGGCTCGGGCGGTTCCGGCGGTCGCGAAGGTCCCACCATGCAGATCGGCGCGGGCCTCGGATCGACGGTCGGTCGCTATCTCGGCGTGTCCGCGCGCGAGCGTCGCGTGCTGATGGTCGCCGGCGTCGCCGCAGGCATCAGCGCCGTGTTCCGCGCGCCGCTCGGCGCCGCGTTGATCGCGATCGAGATGCTCTATCGCGACGACTTTGAATCCGAAGCCTTGATCCCCAGCGTTCTCGCCTCGGTGATCGCGTACTCGGTCTCGATCTCGGTTTTCGGAGAAGCGACGCTGTTCGGCCACCTGCCGCCGTATGCGTTCAAGCCCGGTCACATTCCGCTCTATATCGGCCTCGCGATCCTGGTCTCCGCCGCGGCGTCGCTGTTCGTCGGCACCCTGCGGCTCGCGCAACAGCTCGCGAAGCGCTTGCCTGTCGCGGTGTGGTTGCGCCCCGCGATCGGTGGGCTCGGGCTCGGCGTGTTCGTCGCGCTGTTCCTTCACTTCGTCGGCCCGACCGTTGGCCACGGCGAATCCGGGCTCGGCATCCTCGGCGGCGGCTACGGCGCGGCACAGGTCGCGATCAGTGGCGCGGATTGGTTGCCGATCGGTTGGCGTGGCGTCGAGATCCTCGTGTTGCTAGCCCTCGTCAAGATCCTCGCCTCGGCGCTCACGATCGGGAGCGGCGGCAGCGCGGGTGATTTCGCGCCAGCACTCGCGGTCGGCGGCTTGCTCGGCGGCGCGTTTGGGCTCGCTGCACGGATCGTGTTGAAGGATCCCTCGATCGAGCCGGGCGCGTTCGCGCTCGTCGGGATGGGCACGTTCTACGGTGGCATCGCGAATGTCCCGCTCGCCGCCCTCGTGCTGGTCTGCGAGATCGCCGGTAGCTACGAGCTGCTCGTGCCGCTCATGCTCGCCGAAGGTGTCGCGTTCCTTGCGCTTCGCCGTGTCTCGCTCTATCCGTCCCAGGTCCCTACTCTGCGCGATTCCCCCGCGCATCGCCATGACAACGATCCGCTCAGCAAGCTGCGCTGCTCCGAGGTGCTGCGTCGCGAGCGTGGGTTCCTCAAGTTCATGCCGAGCACGAAGGTGCCGGATCTGACCACGCAGATCGCGAACGCACCCGACCAAGACGTGTTTCCGGTCGTCGACGCAGGGGGTGTCTTGCGCGGCATCATCTCGGCCGAGGCACTCCGCGTGATCGCTTCGAACCCGGAGCTCTATCAGCTCGCAGTGGCCGCGGATCTGATGCTTCCCCCGGTCTCGGTCACGCTCGATGCGGATCTGAGATCGGCCGCGCAGCTCATGGTCTTGCGCGATCTGCGTTCGTTACCGGTGCTCGATGTCGGTGGCGCGGTGGTCGGATTGATCGACGAGCACGACATCACCACCGCCACCACGGCGTAGGCATAGCTCAGGTGCCGAGCGTGATATCGACGCGCCGATCGGTGGTCCAGCTGCTCTCGTTCGTACCCGCGGCGTCGAGGGCACCGCGCGTGGTCGCGCCGAGCTGTGCCTGCTGAACGCCGAGGCGCTGCAGGAACGTCGAGACCGAATCGGCTCGACGCGTGCCGAGACCGAGGTTGTATTCCTCGGTACCGCGCGGATCTGCGCGGCCAGTGAGCTCGAGCTTCTTACCCTTGAGCGGCCCCGAGGTCACGCACGTCGCGATCTGCTGGAGCACGTCGCGATCGGCCGGCGCGAGCTCGGCGGTGTCGTAATCGAACTTCGGCGCGGCTCGCGTGGTGTTGAACTTGAGCGAGCACTGCTGCACGAGGTTGTCGTCGACCGACACGGTCGGGCTCACCACCTTGGTGGTCGCGGCACCGGGTGCGGGCTTTGCAGCGGGCGCTGCGGCCACAGGCTCGGGTGCCCTGACCTTGGTCGGATGGCTACATGCGGCTGCAAACAACAGGGTTACGATAGTGATGCGCTTCATAGAGGGGCAAGACGTGCACTACCCGCACCTGTTCACCCGGATCGACGAACAAACGCTAAAATTAACCGTCCTCGTCCAGGAGGGCTCCCATGACCACGACCGCTGATACTCAGATCGCCGACCAGCTCGAGCGGATCATCCGTCGCGTGAAGCAATCGATGAACTACCGCGGCTCGTACTCGACGCGCGACATCCTCGGATCCTTGGTCGCGCGGTGGGTCCACAGCGGCGAATGGGAGCGTTTGAAGGAGCTTCCGGCCGAACAGCGGAAGCTGGGCGAGAGCGTACGTAGGTTCATCCTCGATCGGTTCGACCAGTTGCGCCGTCGCGGTCATCGCGAAGAGATCGATCGCGAACAGATCGCGATTCCGGACGAACAAACTCTCGGCGAATTGGTTGCGCTGGCGGAGCTGCGCCAGTGGGTGATCGCTCGCATCGCGGAGCTCGAGCAAGAGATCATGGACCCCCGCGTGCGGATTCCACTTTCCCGCCCCGCGCAGGTCGGCACGATCCTGCGCCTCTATCACGCGGGCAAGACGCAGCGAGAGATCGCGACCGAGCTCGCGCTGTCGCTCGGCGTCGTCAACAAGCGCATCGTCGAAGGCACGAACTACCTCGTGCTGATCCAGAGTATCGAGGCCGGCCTGACGACATGAAGGATCTGGTCGAAGCGCTCGCGCAGATCGCCGCACGGCCCGACGCACATTGGGCCGAGCTCGTCGCGCAGCGCTTCACCGATCCGGCGCTCGCCGCGCAAGCCATGATCTGGCTGCGCGCGAATCGCGAGCGGGTCGACGACGACGAGGTCACACCCGAGATCGCGGGCGAGCGCTATCGTCTCGGCGTGTTGCTCGACGTCGGCGCCACCGCCTCGGTGTGGCAGGCGCACGATGCAAAGCTCAACCGCAACGTCGCGATCAAGGTATTCCGCGGGGAGCGCTCTCCCGTACTCGACGAGATTCTCGCCGAGGCCCGCGCCGCCGCGGAGGTCGCGAGCGATCACGTCGTCCGCGTGCTCGACGTTCACGATGCCGATGACGCCGGGCCGCCGTACATCGTCATGGAGCTGGTCGGCGAATGGGAACCGCGCGGAGGCCTGCTCGCGCCTGGCGGCTCCGCAGCGACCGTCCGCCCGCACGGCCTCCCCGAAGCCATGCGCTGGGTGCGCGACGTCGCACGCGGTGTTCACGACGCTCATCTCCGCAACGTCTTTCATCGCGACCTCAAGCCGCACAACGTACTCATCACGCCGTTCTCGCGCCGCGCGCGGATCGCGGACTTCGGGCTCGCGATCAGTGAAAATCACGAGCGTGATGGCGCCCTCGAGATCGCCGGCACGCCTGGCTACATCGCGCCCGAGCAGGCCGCTGGACTCCCAGCCTCCCTCGACCCGCACGACCTCGCCGATCGCGCTGTCCTCGTCGGGCTGGATGTCTGGGGCCTCGGTGCCCTCGCGTTCGATCTCGTCGCCGATCGCGCACCGTGGCAGACCGACGCCACGATGGAAGCGTGGGAGCACGCCGCCGTCGCTGACTCGGCTCCGGATCTCCCTCCGGGTCTCCCCGCACGGCTGCGCTGCATCCTCGACAAAGCGCTCGCCCTGTCGTCAAAGGCTCGCTATGCGACGGCCGGCGAGCTCGCCGATGATCTCGACGCATATCTCGCGCGCCAGCGGACGAGCCACGACACCTCGCGGATCTCGCGAATCCGATTGTGGATGCGGCGCAACCCGCAACTCTCGATCACCGCGGGCCTCGCCGCGATCCTCGCGACACTGAGCATCGTGGCGTACGTCAACGTCGTCGAGGTTCGCACTCAGCGCAACGCTCTCGATCTCGAAGCCACGCGTGCACGCGCCGAAAACGAAACGCTCTCCGCGCGTGCCCAGAAGACCCGGCAGGAGCTAGCGACGACCGAGACCGAGCTCGCGACCAAGGCCCAGGAGCTCGAAGAGCTGCGCACCCGCCTCGTCGATGCCGATAAAGAGTACGAAGCGATCGTGGCCGCCAAGGAGCGCGCGCTCCGCAACGCCGACGCCGCTACCAAGCTCCTCGCCGACCAGCTCGGGTCCGTCCGCAACGAGCGCAACGAAGCCCGGGTCGCTCGCAGCTTGTACGAGGGTTTCTGGACTCGCGCGCGCGCCGAGAGTAGAGAAGCTGGTACGGAACGCGATCAGGCCCAACACGATCGCGACGCCGCGCGCAAGGAGCGCGACAGCGCGCAACACGATCGCGAACAGGCGGTGACCGCGCGTGAAGTCGCCGAAGCCGAACGTGACAAAGCACTCGCCGAACGCGATCGTGCCGAGGCCATTCGTCGCCGGATCGAGAGCGACCTCGCGCGTGTGACAGCGGAGCTCGCTGCGATGCGCCCACATCCGATTCGCGATCGCAGCAAGAAGCCCGCGGTAGAGCTGAAGCCCGCTGCCGCTCTTGCGATCACGCCACCTCCGCCTGACGCCGCGGTCGCGGTGGAGCCCTCGCTGTAGCTCTACGGCAGCTCTTTGAGCAGCGCGAGCCCCTTGAACGCAGCCGCGCGCGTTCGCGCGAACCCACCGGTGCGTCGCGTCTCGAGCGCCTTGCGTCCCTCGGTACCCGCCTTCTTGGTGCCGAGCATGCCGATGCCGACCGCGGCGTTGACCTGGACATTCTCGGCCGGACTCTCGATCGCATCGCACAGGATCTCGCGCGCGTCGGGGAGAGCGCCGATCAGATGCAAGATGCGGTCGGCATGGGTCTCGTCGTCGGTCTCGAGGCCCTTCTGCAGCGCGGTAAGGACCTTGGTTTTGCGCGCCGAGAGGACCTCCGAGACGGCCTTGCTGACCTCGGCGTCACCTCGGAGGGCACCCACGAGATACGGCGCGGTCTCCTTCACGACGTCGTCGCCGAGCTTGTCGAGCGCCCGAGCGGCGGCGACACGCACGCGCATGTCGTCATCGCGCATGAGCACACCGAGCGTGAGCGCGGCAGACGTCGCACCGATCGCGCCGAGCGCAGTGGCGGCATTGGCGCGCACGGTCGAGCGGCCGTCCTGCGCGAACGCGACCAGCAGCCCCAGGTCGAGCTTGACCGGATCCGTGAACGCCGCGGCTTCGAGCACGCGGGTCTCGAACCCATCGACCTGGATCGTGGCGGGGCCTGACTGCTTGGGACCGTCGAGCATCTCGAGGGCGGCGAACACGGCGGTGCGCGTTTGTTCGAAGCCTCCCGTGCGTGCGCCTTCGAGGGTCTTACGGCCCTTGCCGACCCGCTTCGCGCCGAGCATGCCCAGTGCGAGGGCGGCATTGACCTGGACGTAGACCGCGGGGCTCTCCAACGCGACGCATAACGTATCGACCGCATCTTCGAACACGGCGAGGAGCTCGCCGATCCGGCGACCGTGGTTCGCCTTGTCGGTCTCCAGACCGCGTACGAGTGCGCCGATCATCCGGCCCTTGCGTGCGCGGATCACGGAGCCGACGACCTCGGCGACCTTCTCGTCGGTATCGGCGAGTGCGCCGACGAGATGATCGGCAACTTCGATCACGGCCGCATCCCCGACCTTGTCGAGCGCTTGCGCGGCCGCGAGGCGAACCTTCGCGGAATCGTCCTTGAGCAACGTGCCGAGCGAGAGTGCGGCGGATGTGGAGGCGGTGCCGAGAACGCCGAGGGCTAACGCGGCATTCGCGCGCACGACATCGCGCCCGTCGGCGAGATGGCCCATCAGGTCAGCGACGCCGGCTTTTTCGACCTCGGTCTTCGCCTTGTCGAGATCCGCAGGAGCGAGGAAGCGTGCCTCGAAGCCTTCGATGTTGACTGGCTGCGGGCCTGTCGCACGACGCGGCTCGATCTGTTCGAGCGCGCGGCGCACGGCATCGCGGGTACGCGCATCGCCGCCGGTCCGCGCACCGTGGAGTGCGGCGAGGCCGGCCCCGACGTTCTTGCCAAGCAAGCCGAGAGCGAGGGCCGCGTTGACCTGGACGTTGACGGCGGGGCTCTTGAACTGCTCGATCAAGATCTGCGATGCGTTCGAAAGGCGCGCGAACAGCTCGCCGACGCGACGACCGCCTTCTTCGCTGCCGGTCTCGAGCCCTTTGATCAGCGCGTCGAGCGCCTTGGCACCCATCGCTTCGAGCGTCTCGCGCGCGGTCTCGGCGACGTCAGCCTCGACATCACCGAGCGAGCTCACCAGATCGTTCGCCGCCGCGAGAGCGGGCTCGCCAAGCCGGCCAAGCGCCTTGGCGACTTCGCGCCGCACGGTCGGCACGCTATCGCGCATCAGCAAGCCCATCGCCGTGGCGGCGTCGCGGCCCGCGGCTGCGCCCTTCACGGCGAGAGCGCGAGCCGCATTGATCTTCACGTGAGCGCGGCCGTCTTGTAGCGCGAACATCATCTCGCTCGGGTCGATCGCGGTTTCGTATTCGGAGAGCTCCGACGCGGACAGCTTGCGCTCCTCGAAATCGGGGATGTGCTTGGGCAACCGATCGACGACGATCTGCTTTTCGCGCGCGATCACGGCAAGCGCGGCTTGCTTTGCGGCGGTGCGCACGTCGGGCACGGGATCGGTGCCTTCGAGCTCGGTCAGGAACGCCACCGCGAGCTCGAGATCGGTCTTGCCGAGCCGCGCGAGACCGCCGACTGCATTGATGCGCACCGCGACGCGATCGTGCTTCGCGGCCTTGATCAGGAACGAGACGCCTGGCTTGCCTAGGAGCTTCGCCGCCTCGACGATCGACCTCATCGCGAGGTCGTACGGCACGTCGAGCGATGCGACGAGCTCGTCATCGGCGTGACCGATCTGATCGGCGAGCACCGCGACTACCTTCCGCGTGACCTCGGGTTGCGTGCCGTCGAGCGCGGCGACGATCTGCGGCAATAACGGTCGGATCTCGCGGCCGAGCTTCGAGAGCGCATCGGCGGTCGCATTCGCAACCACCAGCTCGCTATCGCGCAGCAGCGGTACGAGCATCGGCACCGCCTGCCGCGTTGCCGCGAGCCCGAGCACGGCGTTCGAGCGCACGTGCGTACGCCCGTCGACGAGCATCGCGATCAATGTCTCGGGCACGAGCTGCGCTGCGCCGCGCTCGAGCTCGTCAAAGCTGTAGCGCCGCTCTTCGAGCTCGAGTGGTTCGTCCTGGTTGGCGGAGGCCAGCGCAGCCGTGTCGGCCGACTTGTCGCCAGACTTCTCGCCAGACTTCTGGCCAGACTTCTCGCCAGGCTTCTGAGTCGACTTGTCCGCAAGCTTCTCCACGGGCGTTGCCGGTGGTGCTTGCTGAGCCTTCGCCAACTTCTCAGGACCATCCGATTCGTTGCTCATGAGGCCGAGCTAACACCGGGACGCCTCTGCGGTGTTGCTTCCTGACCGCCGGGATCCGCTCACCGCGCGCCCGCAGCCGGAACACCCACGAGCTCGGGGTATTTCATGCGACGCTGTTGCAGCGCGGAGGCAAGATGGCAGAACGAGAGCAGTGGGGTGCGCACCGGCTCCGGCGATGGCGGATTGAGCAAGAACACGCGCGCCATCAGCGCCCAGGATCGCCGAGCTCGCGTGGGACGAGCGCGAAGCTGTTGGGCAGTGCGCCATCGCACAGCGTCGCGACCGCCGCCGGAATCGAATCGAGGCTACCGAGAAACAGGTCATACCCTGCGTGCCCACGTGCGCGCATCCGTGTGGCGACCGCCGGTGGCAACCAGTAGCGCGGCGGCACGATATCGAGCGCCGTGTGCGGTGCGGTCGTGACCTGCCCTGCCACGGCATCGATCGTGATCGCGGCTTGGTCCACACGTGCCCGGGTCCGAAACGAACCGCCGACCTGCTCGGTCGCCAGACACATCGCGCGCAACGCATCTCGCACGATCGCGCGATCGAACGCGGGGTCCGCGGGAACCGGGCCCTCGAGCGCGAGCGAAACCCACGGATCGGGATGGAATGTGTCGGCAAGAAAGTGCAGCGACTGGCGCGCGCGCCAGTCGCTCCATGCAGCGCGCGTCAGTTTCTCGATCAACGGCGGTGGCAGCGCCGCATCCCACGGCAGGGCACCGGCCTGCGCACGGACGATCGGCGCCACGCCGAATGCGCGCGCGAAGGCCTGCCCGACCTGCGCGAGCCACGGCGCCGCGTAGATCGCATCGTCCTGCCCAGCCTCCGGATACGCGAACTCCGGCCACACGTGGACCGCGAGCCAGCCTCCCATGCATTCGTCGAGGTGCGGCGGCAGCGCGTCTCGGTCGCGCGCGAAATGACATAGCTCGTGGAGCACCGGAGCGACCAAGTAGCGATCGATTGACTGATCGCGATCCTCGCCGCGAGCTACGCCGTGAGATGCGATGTACACGAGGTCCGCGGGCGAGCCATAAAGCATCGGCATCGCCCCGCCAAAGGCGGTGCGCTCGTACAACCGCGCGAGCGAAGGAGCCGCGGCGTACAGCGCCTTCGGCGTCACGCACCCGACGATACCGGTCGTCACCCCACAGTCGTGTAACAGCGCGAACAACCGCTCGATCGCCTCGCGCATCCGCGGCATGCGATGCCACGCGAGTGGATGATGAAGGAGCGGATCCCCATCGTTCGCGAGCTGCGCGGTGCGCTGCTTCGGCATCTCGAGTGCGTAGTGCTGGCGAATCTGCTCGGCCAGCTGCGGCATCGCTGCCGAGGCATGGCTCGCCATCCGGCGTAGCGATGCCGGCAGGTTCGGGAGCGTCTCGCTGTATTCGAGGGCCGGCTCGGCCATCCCCGTGACCGCACCGAAGATCTCCGCCGCACCCCGCGACTTGTACGCGACGAGAACGATCGAATCCGGAGAGCTCTCCAGGCGGTGCTCCTCGATCGCGCCGAGCTGCGCAGCCTCACACCACGCGCGTAGCTGCGAGGTCGGATACACGTCGCCACCGCCCGTATAGATCGCCATGTTGAGCGCGAACATCAGCCCCGAGATCGGCCCGCGCCGATCCTCGTCGAGCCTGAGATCCTTGATCACTAGCTTGCCGCCCGGGACCAGCAGCCGGGCCGCACGCTCGATGTACTTCTGACAGAAGACCGGCGCGTGGAGATGGACCACGTTCGCGAGCAGCGCGACCTCGTATTCGTCGCGCCCTTGCACGGTGGAGATTTCGTCGCCGATCAGCTGCACGCGCTCGCCGAACCGCGCGAGGAACTTCTTCGCGATCGGCACGACATCCCAGAAATCGATACCCGTCGCGCGCGCCTCGGGATGGGCGTCGAGGAAGGCCGCGGTGTACGTCCCCGCGCCGCAACCGAGATCGAGCAACGATGCGCCACCGATCAGCTGCGCGAGCTCCGCGGCTGCCGGTGCGCCGACCTCGGTGAGGTGTGCGTGATAGCGTTTCTCGACCTCGCCGCCCTCGATGGGCAAGGCCTTGTCAGCGCGAAACACCTCGACCATCATCCCCCAGCCCGCGTGCGCGACCTCGCGCGGCGCCGGCACGTTCGCCACAACAACGCGCTCGCCATCGCGCGTGAGATGCCCCATCGCGATCAAGAAATCGAGCAACGGACGCATCCGTCGCCGGCCCTTGGCGATGCCATTCGCATCAGCGATCTCGTCGAGCGTGCGCGCGGCACCATCGAACACGCCGAGCTGGTAGCCCGCCACGACCGCGGCATCGCGGAGCGCATCGCCCCCCTCCATCACCGCAAACCCGAAGACGTCAGCCACGAGACTAATTGAGGTAGATGTTCGTGCCCACGACGCGAACCTCGCCCTTCGCCTCGACCTCGAGGTCTTCTTCGCTCTCGATCTTCACGCTGCCGCCTTTGATCGCGACGCGCGGTGATTCGAGCGTGATCGCCTCTTGGGCCTTGAGCTCGATTGTAAGGCTCTCCATCCGCAGCACCGGACCACGCTCGGTCAGCTCGATCCGGACCTCGATCATCCCCGAGCCACTGCGAATCTCGACCAGGTCATGGCCACCCGATTCGCTGACCACGAGGGTGCGACCATCGCGCAGGTAGACCTCGCGCTGATCGGCTTCGGCGGTCACCTCGGACGCCTGCTGGAGCTTCTCCTTCGGCGAACCGGCCATGACCCTAGGCTAACATAGGGATCACCGCACGCCCTCGATCATCAGGAGCCCCGATCCTGGCGACCGAAAGGGAACCTTGGCCCGCCAGGACCCGTATAATCACGCGTAGCTGGTATGCCCGCGCCGCAACCCACCGTGATGAGCCAGTTGGCTCGCCTGAAGTTCATGTCCTTCAATTTGAAGGTTCCCTCGAACTGGCGCGACCCCCAAGGCGATCCTGTCGCCGCCCACTATCGCGACGCCTTCAAGGACAACGAGAAGGTCGCGATCCCTGGCTTGCCGCCGCTGTTCCAGCCGGCGACTGCGAACAAATATCACGTCGACACGCAGAAGCAGCACATCGCCACCGTCGGCGGCTTCATCGACGACATCACCGGCGCGATCGCGAGCGCGTGGTCGCAGTGGCAGTCCGCCGCGACGATGACCGGCATCATGATCAACGCCGCCGTGGCGGTCGGTGGCCAGATCGTCGGCCCACCGCTCACACCGCTGATCCTGGCGAGCGGCCCCAAGAATACCCCCTCGATGATGAAGTACACGAACGTCGTCGCGTCGGTGATCGGCACCGCGTGGCATGCGTTCATCGCCACCGTGAAGGTCCCCGGCCTGCCCTGGTATCCCGCGTACGTTGCCTTTCCGGGTCCGATGGCGCCACCCATCCCGAATATTCCGGTGCCGTTCGCGGCGCTTACCCAGGTGCCGGTCTCGATCTCTGCGCAGGTGATGAAGATGCAGATGATCGGGCAACTCGGTGACCCGCAAGCGCCGTTTCACAAAGAATTGTTCGAGTCGATCTGCGACGCGTTCGAGAAGTCTTACAACCTGTGGAAGGTGTCCTGCATGGTGACGAACGTGTTGCCGTCGCTCGCGCCGGTCCCCACGTTCGCACCGCCCTACGTTCCGGTCGGTCCCGTCGTCGGCGGTATGGCGATGATGATTCCAGGAGGATTTGTCTGATGCCTCCTCAAGGTCGTCTCGGAGACAAGTCGCAGGTCCCGGCATGCGCGCACGGTTGTCCCGGTTGCCCGCATCCGTGCGTCGGCCCCGCGATCTCGGGTTCGCCGAACGTGCTCGTGAATGGCCGCCCGGCGTTGCGGATCCAGGATCCGGGCATCCACGCCGCATGCTGTGGTCCGAACACGTGGAATGCGCAGCAAGGCAGCGGCACCGTGTTTATCAATAACAAGGCGTCGCACCGGCTCGGCGACGCGGTCAAGCACTGCGGAGGAATGGGCACGTTAATCGAGGGATCGAACAACGTGATGGTCGGCGGCTGAACTTGCTCTGCTACGTGTCCTGGCGCAGTGTTCCAGTATATGCGCCGCGCGCTGATGATCTGTCTGGGCTGCTGGTCCGGGCTCGCGGGCGCCGATGACACGGGCGACAGCGGGCTCTATCTCGCGCCCCATCCCGATGCACCGTGGTGGCTCTCGGCGCAGGGCAACTCGATCCTGCAATACCAACCAGGGTTCCACTCGGACTACCAAGGCATCCACAGCTTCACGTCCAGCGATCACCTCGCGATCTCGTTAGTCACCACCGCGTTCGCGGGCTACGTGTTCGAGCCGACCCTTACGAGCGCGGTCGTCTCGGGCGAATCGGCCGGCGGAGGTGGACTCTCGCAAGCGCTCGGCATCGCCGGATTTACGAACCTCGATGTCGTTCGCAACCCGACGCTCGGCGCAGCGCCGTACATCGGCCGCGCGTACGTCGATCAGATCATCCCGCTGACCAGCGAGATGGTCCAATCCGATCGCACGCCGCTGCATGTGTTCCGCACCGTGCCCGCGCGCCGCATCGAGATCCACGCCGGCAAGCTCTCGACCGTCGACGTGTTCGATACGAACCAAGGCGCGACCGATAGCCATTTCCAATTCATGAACTGGGCGATCGACAACAACGGAGCGTATGACTACGCCGCCGATACGCGCGGCTACACGCTCGGCATCACCGTCGAATTCATCGACAAGCTCTGGGCGCTCCGGTTTGGCGACCTGCTCATGCCGAAGGTCGCGAACGGCCCGGACTACGATTACGACATCGCAAATGCGCGCGGCGAAAACCTCGAGCTCGAGATCCACGATTGCATCGCCGGTCATCCTGGACTCGTTCGCGGGCTGGCGTTTCTCAACCACGCGAACATGGGCACGTACGCGGATGCGATCGCCGCGTACCGCCAGGCCATCGATGCAGTTCCGGACGTCACGCTCTATCGGGTGAAGGGCCGCACGACGTACGGCTTTGGCCTCAACGCGGAGCAAGAGGTCATCACCGATCTTCACGTGTTTGGCCGCCTCGGCTGGAACAATGGCAAGAACGAATCGTTTGCCTATACCGAGATCGACAACACGCTGATGATCGGTGGCGACCTGCGCGGTGGTCGCTGGTCACGCCCCGGCGACAAGGTCGGCCTCGCCGGCGTCTCGAACGGGCTCTCCAACGGTCACAAGACCTATCTCGAGATCGGCGGCAGCGGCTTCATCCTCGGCGATGGCAAGCTCCACTACGGGCGCGAGAACATCATCGAGGCCTATTACACCGCACGCGCATATCGCGGCGTGTTTCCGGCGGTCGACCTCCAGCTGATCCAGAACCCTGGCTACAACGTCGATCGCGGACCTGCGATCGTCGGCTCGGTCCGCCTGCACCTCGAGATCTGATCCTCGCGAATCTTCGGTACCGTTGTCGTTCAGCTTGTCATCGACGACGTCGGTTGGGATCCTCGTCGTTGACATCGACCAGCCGCGCTCCGCCCGCATTCGCTGCGCGATCAGGAACCACGCGGCCCATTGCTAAAATAATGGGCACGGCCGGGCGCGTGCGCTCCTGTGCGTTCGGGGAGTCTGCTATTTATAGAACCTCGTGGTGATCGAGAAGGAGCTGGTGATCGTCGGAGGTGGACCCGCGGGCCTGTCCACGGCGCTGCACCTCCACGCGCTCGTGCCGAAGCTCGCCGAACGCACCGTGGTGCTCGAGGCGGAGCGCTACCCACGCGAAAAGATCTGTGCCGGTGGCATCGGTGCGCGCGGCCTTTCCGTGCTCGAGAAGCTCGGCATCGCACCTGACGTTCCGATGGTGCCACTCGATGCCGTCGCGATCCGGCTTGCGAGCCAGACCCTCGTGACGCGTGTGGAGAGCTGCGGCGTGGTCGTGCGCCGCGTCGAGTTCGATCACGCCCTCGCAAAAGCGGCGACCGCACGCGGGCTCGAGGTGCGCGATGGCGTCGCGGTCACAGCGATCGAGGTCCAACCCGATCACGTCGTCGTCACGACCTCGACCGGCGAGATCTATCGTGCCAAGGCAGTGATCGGTGCCGATGGCGTCTCTGGCATCGTGCGTCGCGCGACCGGCTTCGTGCGCCACGAGCTACGCGCACAGGTCTGCGAGCTCGATACGCCGGGCGTCGCGAACGATCAGCCGCGCGACACCGTGGTGTTCGATTTCACCATGCGTGATCTGCAGGGCTACGCGTGGGACTTTCCCACGCTCGTCGCCGGGCAGCCGCTGATGTGCCGCGGCACCTACGTGATCCACAACCTCGCCGCAGATTCTCCACGCGCTCGGATCTCGGCGTACCTCGCCGAGCGCGGCCTCGATCTCGCGAACTACAAGCTCAAGCAGTACGCCGAGCGCGGGTTCGAGCCCGGCGCGCCGATCTCGAGGCCACGCGTGATGCTCGTCGGCGAAGCGGCCGGGATCGATATCGCGACCGGCGAAGGCATCGCGCAGGCGATCGAATACGGCGGGACCGCCGCGACGTATCTCGCGCGCGCGCACGAGCGCGATGATTTCGGCTTTGCGAGCTGGCGGCGCTACGTCGACCGCCATCACATAGGCTGGTCGCTGCGGATCCGCCACCTCTGCTACCGCGCGTTCTACGGCCATCGCCGCGACAGCCTGGAGCGCATGATGCCGGCGCTGTCGTCGCTCCTCCGCGTCGGGGTGCAGGACTTCGCGGGCCAGCCCCTCTCCAAGCTCGCGCTCGCGCACGGTGCGAGCCAGTTCCTCGCGGCGTACATCCACGAGCGCGCGCGCGATTAGCGCTACGTCGACGCACGACCACCAAGCAGATCACGTTCGCCGGTTCATGCAGCTTCGACCTCAGCTGCCACCTGCCAGAGCGCCAGAGCGCCAGAGCGCCAGAGCGCCAGAGCGCCAGAGCGCCAGAGCGCCAGAGCGCCAGAGCGCCAGAGCGCCAGAGCGCCAGAGCGCCAGAGCGCCAGAGCGCCAGAGCGCCAGAGCGCCAGAGCGCCAGAGCGCCAGAGCGCCAGAGCGCCAGAG
>Ga0209724_1000241_pt1 | contig 56183 bp, 25 predicted proteins | sample grotaG_FD_184143 | JGI IMG/M metagenome (GOLD analysis project Ga0209724, IMG submission 184143) | Glacier valley bacterial and archeal communities from Borup Fiord, Nunavut, Canada, to study Microbial Dark Matter (Phase II) -... | ecosystem: Environmental > Aquatic > Freshwater > Ice > Glacier ...
CAAATCAGCGAATAGCGTACCGCGCTCTTGGAGTCGATTGCAAAGTCATTTTCCCCCCATTCCCGGCCCCTTTCCTTTTCGGGGTAGGTATTTCAAAAGACAGTTTCAAAGGAAAGAAGTCTCAACACCCGCGCAGTAACCCGCCAAAGCACCTTGTCGCCCGATCCCCGCTTGTCAGGCGCACTATTCGCTTGCCGTCCCAACAATTGAGATGACTCATGATCCCTCGTTTCGCTTTCGTTTTGGTTAACTCATGCTACCCGCTTTCATGCCTCATCTCCCCATATATTGCCAATTACGACACATCTGGTTATAATTAAGCATCTGTTCATGAGTGTCTTGTTTTTCCGGCCACATAATAATTCCATTTCCCTTAGCCCTCACGGGGTCTTAACCATCACAATTGCAGTATTTATAAAGAGGGATTTGTGACTAAGCTGCTTGCATTGCTCATGTCTTTGATCTGGCTTACGTTAAGTATTGTTTTATTGTTTATTGGCGTGCTTTGGGGAATCTTCAGTTTTACATCTTGCGTTGCAGCGGTTGCTCACTTTACGTGCAGTGCGCCGGGTTCGCTGGCTGCGCATGTTGTCGATGCGTATCTATTCAGCCAGGTTTTGTATACTATGGCTGATCTCGTATTCTGGTTGGCACCGCTGTTGTTGATCGGATTGGCGATATTAGGTTTGTTCCTGGGTTTGCAACTTGGCCGATTTGCTCGTTTGCGTGATCAACTTTCCGTCATTTTGTGCAATGCCGGGTTTTCAATTTTATTTGCTGCGCTGCTGCTGATCAGTTACGGTGCATTGGAACGATCGGTACCCGCCTGGGTGTCGCGTGTTTGTGGTCAGTTATTAGCTGATTCGGGCAATCCATTGTGTACCGATCTGCTCGCTGCGGGTGACAATCAATTGAGTAACACGCTACAACCTGCCGCTTTAACAACGCTGCGTACGTATCTGCAAATCACTGCCGCGCCACGCCTGGCGGTGTATGAGCTTGTCATTGTAATAGTAGGTTCGGCTGCTTTGTTGACGCTGGCTGCATGGCGTTCAGTGCCAAAAATGCTGCCTTTCAATGTTTATTCAGCACATCACGAGTGCGCAACGTGTGGCCGCTGGCTCACCGAGGATTCGCTATGTCCCTTGTGCAACCGTTATTTGAGCGTCGCGGCGCCGCCTTTGGAGCACATTTATACATACACTGAACCGATTGATTTGCCGATTATTTTGCGCCGAGGGGCTGCTCAATCACCTATCAATAATCTGTGGCTTGCCATAGAGATGAGTCCGTTGTTCACCGCCGTGCTGAACGATCCGGCGGGGGCGTTCAACGATGTTCAGCTGACACCCCTCACTGCCGCGCGAGGACGTGATCGAACCGCGCATGGTGTACTGCTCACCTGGTCCGATCAAGCGGATTGTCTGCATGATGAGCCTTTGCTGTACCTGACCATTGGTCTGAGCGTTATCGACAAACCCGGATGGCAGCGCGCACGCCAACAAGCGTACCTCATCAAGATTAACGCGCAGGCTGATCTGATGACCCCTGCACAAGCCACTCATCAGATCATCGTTGAGCGTCCGGCAACTCCGTTAGAGCGTGGCAGAGCTGCACTTTGGCAGCGGTTTATGCGCCGCGTACAACCCGCTGCTGCGCCCGCTGTCATCCACTGAACAGAACTGAACAAGGCAGATTTTCATGAATTGCGACATGCATCAGAGGCTGCGTGCTCAACGTGTTGTCCATGGCAAAACAGCGTTGCTGCTCGCGTTTTTAACGATATTCGTGATATTTGTAATCGCTACAGGTGTCATTGTGCGACCCGCAGCAGCCAGCCGATTAGCAAAGTCGCCAACCGTAACGGTCAGCCCGGTAAGCGTGCCAACCCGTACTGCCAGCCCCACCGCAAGCGTTGTGCCCGCACCGGTGATGCTGTTCGACAGCGATCTTATTGACGACAACAGCTGGCGTGCGCCATCTTCCATTCCACTCTTTTTGAACCCGATCGTGCAAGTTCAACTCAAGCCCGGTCGGATACCTGTCCGCATCACACTCGGCGGCTTGCGTCGCGTGGAATTCCTGCCAAATGCTGCTCAACATAAGGCGTGCATCTTATGGATCGTTGCGATTGGCGATCCGTCTCAAAATAAAATGCCCATTCGCGATGCACCCGTGTTAATCACCAACAACGAGCCGATCGATTTGTACGGGTTTTGCGAGCAGATTAATTTGCCCGGTCAGGCAGTCGATCCAAGCCGTCTGTTTCCAAACGGCGCATTAAAAGTTAAAAGTGGCTCAACGAGTGGCGATGTGAATGCGCCCAACGTGGCCGCTTTGGACAGGCTTGTAAAACGTGTACTTGCTCTTGACGGGAACTGTCTGAAAGGTGGCATTAACACTAAACTTGGATTAGACGATCTGGATACCCAGGTGGCCGTACATCTCTTATTTGCGAGCGCGCCTGACCGTCAGGCAGATTGGAAATACCTGCTTGACCCGACGTTGAATCCACTTTTTGCGCGCGATTACGATGGAATTGCCTGTCTGTTGAAAGGCAGTGATGTTGGCACGCCAACGCCGACCTCGACGGCTACTTTTACTTATACGCCGACCTCGCTGATCGTCGTAACCTATACGCCGACGCCCATTCCATTTTTAGATCAACGCGATTCGAGCGGCGGCACATTTGGTCCGTTGACGTTGGGGCAGCGCGGCGGCTTGATCATCGCCAGCCTGCTGATCTTTTTAGCAATTGCGGCCTTAATTGTCCTGCCGATACTCAGCAGTCAACGGCGAATGAGGCATGTGATAACGGCTGTGTTCGTTTTTGCCATGAGTTTGGCTTTCGTAGGTTTAATTTTGCAGCTGCGTTGATATAATCTTAGTCAATCACAGGTAAACTCGATGTTACTACGCAAGCTGCTTTTCGCTTTTGTACCGTTAACAATCTTTTTGAATTACCAGGCATTGCCACAAGCGCAAGGACAATCCGCTTCGCTGCCGGATATTACGCCGCCCGCGCTGCGTCTGGTGATCGTTGTCGACAACAGCAAAACGATGTTAGGTTCGGGCAACAATACAAGTTTGGTTTATGACTATTCGGCTTCTCTAGGGACGCCGAAGATGCGCTTGTACACCGATCCTCGTTCGGTGCGCTGGCAAGAAGTGCAGCGCCTGATCGACATGCTTCAGGCTGAACCGCTGACGACTCAGATAGCAATCGCAACTTTTCCGGTGCCAGATAAAACGCCTGTTGCGTGGCAATCGGATAGCAAAGCCACTTTTTTCAATATCGGCCAGATTGTGCCCATTACCACTACTAAATCGTCTGATTATCAACAATTGAGCAGTCAGATCGCTGATCAAATTAAATCGCCTGCTAAATATCAAACGCTTTATACGACGGACACTGCTGCTGGCTTAAGCAGAGTTCAGAATGAAGTGTGGGCTAAGATCGAAAGTGATAACGGAAAAACTGATACCATAAAGCCATTTATGCTGCTCATTACAGGTGATGTGCCTTTTAGTTCAGGAAGGCGGACTAATCAATCAACTAATGAAGTTTTTCTCTACAACAAATCTCCCCTACAAAAGGGTACGCTGGCTGAATGGCAAAGATACATCCCCACCTACTACACCCCTTTGCAAGCCCTTCCAACCTATCGCTACAATGGCAAGTGTTCCGATAACTCAAAAGGAATTGGTTGGGCGGTCATCGCTTTAGGCGGCGCAAACTGGGTCAACGCCGATGGATCGGTCAGCGTTCCGGCAGCGAAATCAGCGCCGGTGCCGCCCTTACCGTTCAGCGAAACGGCCAATGCAAGCAGTCTTTACAATAAATTGGGCGATTTTTTCAGCAAAGCGCCAGTGCCCCCAGCGTTAGCAGTTTATGCGGTCGATCCACTCATGCTGGATAACAAAGATGTGACGCTCCGCGCTGAACTGCGCAACAGCATGAACGATCTGATGGGCAAAATGCGCTGTGTGAGCCAATTTATTGCGCCGTCTCCGAACCCGCCGAAGCCCGGTCAATTCATCGCCACTCTGCCGGTTTCACCGTTGTACCAGCGTGTGCAAATTACGATGGATTACTTGCCGAACGCCAAAATCGGTCTGACTGCGCCAGGTGCAATCGCCGCGCTTAAAGATGGTGATGCAGGCGTTAAGCTGGCGATTTTGTCTCCTGCAACGAGTCCTGCTACAAGCCGTCAGGTGTGGATACTCACGCGCGATACTGTAGGATTGGATCATTGGGCAGGTGACTGGACGATCAACACAACCAATGCGTCTGGCAGCGCAGATGCGCCACAAATTCTGGTTGAGCCGCAGGTGGATTTGCGCGAGTTGAGCTGGCAGCCTGATACTGCTGCCAATAAGCCCGTTGATCCGGGTAAGCCGTACCTGTATCATTTGCACCTGTTGATCGGCGGGAAGCCATTCCAGGACAGCCAATTGATCGATTCAGTGAGCTGGCTGCCGGAAGGCAATTTGTCACCAATTATTTTCAAGGCTGATAGCAGCAGCTACAACAGCGCCTATACGGGTACGCTGCCCTCCGCAATGACGAGTACGGCGACTACCTATACAATAGGTATTCATCTTAAATTCAAGCAGCCAATTGGTGGGCTTTCAGACCTGGCCCTGCCATTGGCATCCGGCGCAGCAGCGAACAATACGGACGCGAACAAGCTCTCCATCAATACACAGCCTACCATTAAAGACATTCAACCCGCTGATACCACTTTACTGCGCTGTGAACAGGGGACTCAGCAGTTCACGGTTCAGTTGGCGCTGCGCGGAGCTGCACAAAGCCCGGCGAGCCTTGAAAGTCTGGGCACTTATGCGCAAGTCGAGATGTACTACCCACCGCTCAGCGGGGCGAGCGCACCAACGACGCCCGATGCAGCGATGAGCGCGACGCCTTACGCGCGGCTGCCTGTGATACCCATCGTAACGACCGGTGATGCATCGCTGCATTTTGCGACGACGCTCGATTGTACGCGGCTGCCCATGTTGTCTGGCAGCACGTTCCTCATTGAGTTCGTAGCGCGCTTTCCGGGCGACGAGGCACCAATTACGCAGGTGTTCAGTTATACTTTTAATCCAACCAATACGCCAACGCCAACGGTCACGCCCTTTTTACCGACCGCTACGCCGCTGGCAACTGCTACATCTGTGCCACTCAGTCCTGATCCAGTGGGTGATTTACGTCAAACAGCCAGCCAGCCGTTGAGCCTGTTGTTGGGAGGCGTTTTAGTGCTGCCTCTTGGCGGGTGGCTGCTGCCCCGCCTATTCACGGCATATCGTCGTGCGCTGCTCCCTTTATATAAGGTGCGTTTGCAAATTGGCGAGCGTGGCATCAGTCGTCCAGTACGGAGTTGGCCTTGGCGTTATTTGCCGCACAGTGAACATTTTACACTGCGCAGCCAAAGCGGGCATGGTAAGCCGATCGGCACGGTGCGTGTGCGCGGCACGGACGAACCCGAAGTCAGCAATCTGATCGACGGCGCACGTGTGCAGATCATCACGACGGCACGCCGCCCACGAATGCGGATCGACTATCAGGACGAAACTTTTTTTCTGATCAACAACACCCCTTGATCCTGTTATCAGACCTACGAGGCAACCGAACTATGAGCGACAACCAACCTACGAGCTACCATGACAGAATTTGATAGCAATGCGCAGCGGCTCGATCTGCGCCCAACCCTGATCATCGGTTTGGGCGGCACCGGCTGTCGGATAGCGGTCGAGCTTAAGGCACGGCTGCAAGAACAGTTTGGCAGCGGCATTCATGACCGGGTACTGCGCATCGTCTGTTTTGATACTGCCAGCGAAAGTTTCACAGCACGAATGCCCAATGCAGCCGAACGGACAGTTCAACTTGACCCTGAGCAGGAATTTGTCCGCATCAGCGATGTGCCGCTTTACGATTTGAAGCGCAGCCCGGACAGCAGCCCGGCCATCTATAAAATTTTGCCACGCGGCCTTAACTCAACGCAAATCGATCAAGGGGCACAGCAAGTGCGACGGTTAGGGCGTGTTGCCCTGTTTTATCATGACAGTGAAGTACGCAGTAAGCTGCTGCGAACCATCCAGGAAATGCGCGGACCGGAGAATATCGGCTTGATCGGCACAGTAGGTGGAAAAGCGCTGCACGTAGTCGATCGTAAACGGCTGCGCGTGTACATCCTGGGATCGCTGTGTGGTGGCACCGGCAGCGGCATGTTCCTGGATATGGCATACCTGGTTCGGCACATCGCGGTCGAGGCTGGCCTCAGCTCGACCCGCCAGTGTGATGTGACCGGAATGCTGCTGCTGCCGGAGGCATTCCCCGAAGTCCATACAACGGGCAGTCAGCGGATTCGGGCAAATGCCTACGGTGCGCTGCTTGACCTTGAATATCATAATCGTCCCACGGCGGCTGATGAATACGCCTATGAAGCGGAGTGGCCGAGCGGCTGGATTCGGATGGATGGGCCACCTTTCTCGTTGTGCTACCTGGTCAGCCAGGGTAGTCGTGAAGTCAGCCTGGACAATGTGGGGGCGTTGGCACCCACACTGGCGGATGCACTCAACGTGATGTTGACCAGCAAAGGCGGCGAAAAGTTTGACGCAACGCTCGACAACATTCGATCATCGCTGACCCTGTATCGCGGCGGCTACCGGGCTTTTTACAGCGCCGTCGGTTTCTCGCAGATTATTTACCCCCTGGCCTGGATCAAGCGACGCTTTGGACAGCGTTTGATGGCACACCTGATCAAAACACGCTTGATGGATACTGCCAACAGCGATTATGCGGACGAGGCCGAGAACTGGTTCAGCCGACAAACCGAGCAGACAGCAGCAGCCCTTGAAGATGGATTATCACGTACCAATGTGGCGTTGAGCCTGGGACGTTTGCGCGCTGAGATCGATGCCAGTGACGATCCGATATCCGATTTGGAGGCTGCGTATGGCGAGGCGCTGCAAGCCTTTCGACAAGGCGTTGAGATGCCGCTGGAAGCCAAGCAGATGGCGGTTCAACAGCGCCTTGAAAGTGTACTCAAGCTGGCGGTAACTGATTACATCGACAAAAGTTTTACACAACCGCGTGGGCTGCTGTGGGTCGATCGGTGGTTGAGCGCGCTGAGTGAAAAGATTCGGACACGCTTCGAAAGTCGTTCGCAATCCGACCTGAACGCCCGCTTACGTGAATGGATCGAACGGCTGCTCGATCGCGCCGGATTGCCCTTGATCGGCCAGGCACTGCTTCGTCAGCAAACCCGGATCGCGTGCGCCGACTTGAGCAGTTATCTGAACGGTATCGCGCGCCGCGAAGCGATTAACCGCACACAAACGACCATTTTGACGGGCTTATTAGCTGTGATCGAAAGTCAAAGAAAGCTGATCAGTCGTGCCGTTAGTTTTTGGGATAGCCACCTGCGGGCTGAACAAGAGGAGGCGCTGCCGACAATGTCGCGCGTGACACAAATTACGCTTGACATCCATCAATTGAATGATGATTTGAATACGGTCTTCAACGCCACGCGCGACAATCCGCTGTTGTACGAGTCGGCGGCTAATGTTCTGGGGCAATTTTCACGCACGCTGCAACCTGCTCAGACACCGGAATTGTTGCAGACACTGCGCACTTTCTGTGAAGCGTTTTATTTGCAGCAAGCGGATCCGAACACGGTGCGTTACCTCAAACAGCTTGAAAGCAATCTGGAAGGGCTGAGCAAAATGGGGCAAATGGGGCAGCCACTGCTGGTCTACCGGAGCGGCCAGCTTCGTGCGCTGCCACCTCGTCAGATCAAGATTTTAGGCACGACCAGCATGGAGCATGGGACTGCTGTTCGACGTGGCTTGAATGAAGAAGGAGACCTGAGTATTGCTCCTACTTTTGATCCGTTCACTGATTATTATCTGAATACGCATCACGGAATCCCCATCACAGCGCTCGCCAAATTCGAGGATTATCAGCAGTTTTATTTTGAACTGCGCAGAGATCCCGACAACGTGTTTCATCTGGATGATGCGCGTGAAACACAACCCTACGATCCGGGTTCTTTTTACTTCGTCAATCTGATCGATTTTGAACTCACTTTTGCACGGGCATTAGCGCTTCGATGGGTCACCTGTCAGGAAGGGGCGGCGGGTGGCAGTGCCTATAAACTTTTCACCCTGCAAGCCGATTTTTACGCAACATTGCAGCAAACCGTCGAACTTGATTTGAGGCAGCAGGAAAATGCCCTGGCGCTGCTGCGCAAACAAGCTGAAGAAACAAGCGCACAGCAAGGCGATGGCTACGAAATGAACCGCGATGTTGTCCGTTTGCGCGATCAGATTGAATTCAAAAGGCGCGCTTCGCTTGACCTGAAAACACGGTTTGAGCAGTTCAAATCGGTAAAGGCGCTGAATTATGCGCTGGACAATACTCAGGATGATCAGCAAGTGGTGCTGACCCGTGGCTTCCGCGACAATGTGCCCTTGATCGCCAGCGATCTACCTGGCGCGCTCGATGCGCTGTATCAGGAGGCATCGCGGATGCTGCCACGCCTTTTTGAAGCTGCATTCGCCGATCATCTGAAGATCACAGGGGTTGATGAGGCGCGACACATTCGGCATTTTTTGAGCGTGCGCCATTTCGAGCCACAAAATCATGATCGGCAAACCACATACGCCATGCAGTTCAGCCAGCCTGGACAGCTCGGCTATGATCTGGAAGTGAAGCTGTGTGGGATGCTGGCGGTATATGAGCGTGTTTTACGCGGCCAACAATACCGTGCGCGTTGGGGTTATTACGGCGGCAAGCAAGACACTGCCGAGGACGCTTTATGAGCCGACGTGCGCTGATGGTGGGCTTGGGCGAGCATAGTGAGCATTACCTTCAGGCTGCGACAGGTTATTTCAAACAGCGGGGCGCAGCGGCTGATCTGGCGAGTTTATGGCTGCCCCCTGGTAATGCGCCGACTGGCTCACCGGGTGAAGCGACTGCGATTGAAACGCTGCCCCTGATCACTCAAATCGATACGCTGAACACGCTTTATTATCAGACCGAAACACGCGCCTGGTGTGGCCCTAATTGGAAAGCGTGGCAAGCAGCACTGGCCTCCAATCGTTTGCTCGGCAAATTGGCGATGTACACGCATTTGTTTGCTGTGCGTGAAAAGCTGCTGTCCATGTCTGCGACGCTCAGCCCCGATAATCGGCCCTTGAACCTGTATCTGGTCGCGCACTTGCACGACTCGTTTGCCAGCGGTGCCTTTATCGATCTGGCGTATCTGATGAATCACCTGGCACTGCCTAATCGTTGGCGCGTCTATGGGCTGCTGCTGTTACCCGGTACGCCCGGCGATCCGGTGACCGCGCACGATGAAACGCTCAACGAAATGGATGTGAAGCTGCGTCAGGCAACCACCTATGCTGCGCTGCGCGAACTTCAATTTTATTTGGGGCACGAGTCTTTTTACGATAATCACAACCCGGCTTACCCGCTGAGCGTCAAAGGTGAGCCGCCCTTCCAAACGGGGGATTGTTATGTGTTGGGTGGTGAACGATCGGCGCTCCCACGTTCGCGCGCGGTGGATGCTGTGGAAGCGCGCGCGCCGTCAGCGATGCTGTTCAATGCGGAACAGCTTGGTCATGCAGTGGCGGCCTTTGTTTACTGGCAAACTTGCACGGCGTTTGCCAACACCACGGCTGATCGGGTGAGTCGGCAAGGCGGTGTCAGCAGTTTTGGGGTGAGCCAAGCGGCTGATCTGCACGGTCAGGCCGATGCAATGGCTGAAGAACAGCTCAAAGCAGCTTTTTTGCAAACGGCGTTGGGCATGGCAGGGCAAGCCGTTGAATTAGCGATCAACTGGGATTATTGGTTATCGCCCAATCTATTTGGCATTGATCGCAGTGCGCTTGGGCGTGCTATCAGCAGCATGGGCACGCTCGGTAATATTCCCTGGCTGGATCGGCGCGGGGTTCAGGCCGAAGCACAGCTTGAAACACTCGAAATGCAAGATCAAGCAGCGGTCGATCAAACAATCGCGTTGGAAGCGGCTTTGAATAATACAGCTCAGGGCGTTGTGAACGATGCAGCGTTGGCAATCACGCAAGCCTTTGATGGGTTGATCCAGCGTCCAGAGATGACGATCGAACGGCTGCGCACTGCGCGTCAGCAAATTGACGAACAAATCAATCGCCAAATGCTGCGCTTGCACGCCGATTTGGAGCGGCTTGAACAGGCGATGGTACGCGCCGCCGAAGCATATCGATTGCAGCGCCGCCGTTTTATGTATGTGAGTATTCCCTATCCGCTTGCCTGGACGGTCTTTTTGCCAGGAAGTATCGTGGTTGGGTTGTTCGGTCTGCTGTTATTGATCCCGTTTGGCATGGCAACCGCGTTTTTAGCGTGGATTGCTCTCGGCCTTGCCAGCGCTGCCAGTATTCTATATGCGCGGCGAGCCATACGGCTAAACGCGCGCCGTGAAGTCGTTGAGCAGCGTCGTTTTTACCTGAGACAGCAGCAGCAGTTCATCGAAAAACGAGCAAGCGCCATGTACCTGACGCGACTTCGCCAAAGATTACATGAAACGCTGCGTCGCTCACAGGACGGACATTATCTGGCAGATTACTTGCAAACACGCCTGCAAAGCGCCCTGGACACGTTCACTGAGCGCTTGCCAGGCGGCGTCGTTGGAGCGCTGCCAGCGGATGCAGATGTTTCGGCGTTGTTTCAGCGCTTATGGCAGTTGAGTCTCAGCCCGACAGCGCTTAACCCGACAGCGATCGAGACGGAAGTAACACACGCGGCGCGACAATATCTCGCAGATCGCCAACAAACTGAGATCGCTGAACTGCTCAAAGTGCAGCTCCCAATTTTACGCGAACAAAGCGTTTGCTTGTTGGAATTGCCAGGCGACGAGTCGCAGCAAAACGGCATTCAGCATGATCTGGTCATCGTGCAAAATTGGGATGATGAGCAGCTCACACCCTCGCTGCGCAGCTATTTGTCGACCAATTTCAGCTTGACAATCACGCACGATGTATCAGGCAGTGCCGGACGCGCCGCGTATGTTGTTCATCTGGCAAACGATATTTCACTGCGGGCGCTGCTCCCAATGGAGCGTTGGCGTAACGCGTATCAGCAGATGTGTCGCGTAGTTATCAATGACGAAGGGCATAGTGCGTTGTACCGAAGTCTGCTGCATCCAACCCGTATCGGTATCGCCAGCCCGGAAATTTTGCCCGCCCAAATGAGCCGCTTGACCTTCGCACCAGTCGAGATTATGGCGCTGGTCATGCTCGTACATTATTTGAATGATCCACAGCGCACGCCGTCGTCTGATGATTTGGGCGTCAGCGAACAACTTGCCGCGTATTTGAACGTTCCAACGCGGCCAACGCTCAGTTACGATGAATTGTGCGGCGCATTGCAAGAGTCGCCCCAACAAGCCGCGCGCTTACGGGCACAGGTCACAAGCCGCGCGCAGCATTTGTATCCGCAGTGTGCAACGCCCGAAATGGCACTGGCCGCTTTATGGCGTGAAGTGCGCGCCTATCATCCGCGCTTTTCAGAGCGCTACGCCGATTGGGAAGAATGGCTATTAGGCACGTTTGACCGTTACGAAGGAATACGATGAACACTCAAATCGTTGATACGCCGCCAAAACCCGTGCAAAAGATCGGTATTTGGGGGACGGCGCGTTCGGGAAAAACGACCTATCTGGCGATGCTGTACTATGCCTTCGAGCGGCTTTCACAGCATTCCGAATGGCATATTCAGGCACAAGCCGATCATGAGCCGTCGCAACGTTTTATCGAGGACGTACACAGCCGCCTGTTCGAGCAAAAGCTGTTTCCAGAAAAAACAAGGCAAGACGCAGTGTATTACTATACGATCAGCCATACCCCACAGGCGGCTGAACCTGCGCACTATACGCTTGAATTTTTGGACGCGCCCGGCGAATTATTCGAGAAGTATTACATCCGCGAGCAGCGTGAACAGCGCGGTCTGGTGGAACAAAGCAGCGCTCAACCGTACACAACCGATGTCACGCCCGCTACGCTGTTCACACACCTGGCCGAATGCAGCGGCTTATTGTTGTTCGTTGATCCGGGTTGGCAGCAAAGCAGCACGCAAACTTATAGTTATCGCCAATTGTTGACGCAGCTTCTCAATGATTTGAAGCTGGATCGGTTACAGCGCGGACGCCCTGAACCACGGGTCGCATTGTGCCTGACCAAAGTCGACGGCAGCGATCAGCTTTGGCAGCAAGCGGTTCAACGGGCAAGTGAGGCGGCACGCTGCTACCGGAGCGATGATCGGCCTCAGCCCGAATGTGAGGCGGAATGCGCACTCTATCAATACACAGGCGGTGTCTTTATGAATCAGCTGTTGAACCTCACGGATCCAGCAACGGTGCGCTGTTTCAGCTTATCATCGATCGGACGTGTCGCGAATCAGCCGAATGTAGGACGTGAGAACGCCTGGCAGCGCGGCTTAACACCAGCACCCCCACAATTTTCGCACGCACCACCCGCACTGCTGGCCGCTGCTGCCAACAAGCTGACCGAAACGCGCGTTTTGTCCACTTTCAACCCGACGACGATCAATCGGGTCGATCAAATCGCGCCCTACGCCTTGCTGGAGCCGCTGCGTTGGGTAGCAGGCTTAAGCTAGCGGTTCAAAATAAGCCCATCACGGCACTCACTTTTTACCGGTGGCTGGCGGTTGAGCCGTAGCGGCTGGTGGTGCTGGCGGCACATCGGTACGTACTGGTAAACTGGTAACGGATTGCGTTGCTACCCTTGTGGGCGTTGGCGGGATGGGTGTCGGCGGCAGCATAAGCGCTCCCACCGGCGCAATAGCAAGCGCATAAACATGTCGCCACACCGTCGCTGCTGGCATACCTTTGACCGTAAAAGTGTACGCGGCACGCTCGCCATCGGGTGTCTTATCTTCGATCCAGATGTTTTTGATAGTCCCCGTTATATCCAGCGTACCCAGGCTCTGATTGCTGAACATGATGGGTGCTTGTGACGCAGTTGTTGCATTTGTGAGCAGTTGATTATCAGTCACGGCGGTGAAAGTATCGGGAATCCAGAAATCAAGGAGGACAGGCGTTTCGCTCCCTGCTTGGAAGGGCGCTAAGATGTAGGCAGATAATAAACGCCCTGTCGAGGATGCTTTAATGCGTAACGCAGCCTGGCTATCACCCACTCTCAAGGGGCTGTTGGTGCGCCACAAAAGCACGCCATTACATATAAACGCGAGTGCCGTGCTGCGTATATCGGCTGCGCCGTGGACATCGATACGGATCAAGCCACCCGCTGTGTTATCCGTCGGTTTCAGCACAATCGAATAAAAACCATATTGCGTGGTGACTACCTGCTGTTTTTGAAGCGGCAGCCAGGGGTTTTCGTTCAATTGTAGTTGCAGTCCACCGGAAGTTGCCAGTAAAGACTCATAGCTGATCACCAGAGGGTTGGCAAGCAGCGTCCCTTTAGCGCGCGTACCGATCGTGATCAAGCGTCCGTGTTCGCAGGCGGTCAGATCGCTAAGCACCTGAAGCGCGTCAGCGGGCGTGCCCCAACCTACCGTATACATTTGCGCGGCAACGCTCGGCAAATCTTTGAGCTGTACTGAAAGCTGTATCTGTGACTGGCCGCTGATATAAGGAATGTGCAAGCTGCCGCTGCCACCACGAACGGTCATCACCTGTTCTGTATCGCTCGTCCCTGTGCTGCTGATGTGCATCAACACCCGATAATCGACCGTGGGCAGCGGCTGACCATTGGCGCTTTGATCCGCAATTGTGATAGGAATATCCGCATCGACGCCCGGTGCAAAAAACGCTATGAAGTCGTCATTGCCGATGTGCAGAACCGGTGCTGTCTGATAGACTGTCACGGCAGCGGTGGCTGATGCAACCCGATCGGGCAGTTCCACGCGGGCGGTGATCTGCATCAGTCCTTTAGTGCTGGCGGGGGCATATATCACCTGAGTAACCGCCGAAAGAGTCGTGCTCGTGGGCGATACCGTGCCAGAGCCGCTCACCTCGAATCGTACCACTTTACCGCGCAGCGATAGATCGGCCAGTCGCACGTTAAACACAACGGTGTTAGCCGAGCCAGCCGCCACCTGTGGGTTCAGTTCGTTGGCGGTCAGTGTGAACAGCGCCGCGTCCTGATTGTTTGGGGTACTGAAGGCCAAACCCGTGAGCGTGCCAGCCGGGGCGCGTGCGATAGGTGAGCGTGTTGCCACAAGGGTGCTGCTGAATGTCGGTAGGTTTGCCACGACGGGCATATCCGACGGATTGAGCACACCGATCACTTGCAAGCTCAATGCGATCAACACGCCAACAGTCAACACGCCGAGCGCGATAAAAACAAACGTCATCGGATGGCGGGCGATTTGTTCGCGCACGATTTGTATAAATCTCATTGGCTGCGGATGAACTTCACAAACTAAGGCTTTACTGTCGCAGTGGCAGTCGGTGCTGGGGTCATTAGACTTGCGGGCGCATAGATGAGTACGTAGCCTTTCGCATCTTTGGGCTGCTGAAAAATGGCGTCCTTAAACGCTGATACGTCAGTAATCTGCAACGTTGCGTCCGGCTTATTATCCGTAACAGGAACAAAATAAATTGGCAAACTTTTGTTGGCATCGGAGATGCTGGACAGCTCATTAGCTTTAGCTAAGAAAATAACGTATAGACGTTTTTCTGAGCAGGACTTTGACTTGTCGGGTACAAGAGCCATGCAAAAATCAGCTATCACATTGCCATTAACTACTTGCGAACTCACGTCTATTTTATCGGTGCTCTGTATTCGGATAGATGAACCGACCGCTAATGTTATAGTAGGTGCATTGCTCAGGAAAATCTCTGTATTCTTATTGCAACCCTCTAATTGTATAGAAAATCTTATGAACTTTACAGATTTTGATTTAAGTGTGAGGCTTGTGTGCTTCGGGGAAAAGGAGCTAGATCTACTTGCAGGTACGTCTTTAGTCAGCAGTATTGTGTCGAATTTTATTGTTTCGCTAGAATCTGCATTTGGGGTTGAACTTACAGTCGACTCGCTAATGCTCGCCAGGGTAACATCAGAGTAACTAGCACTTTTGATTGCCTTAGTGCTATTCAATTCAATAGTTGTTATTGATGGCGTGTAAGGAGTTTTTTCAAGCGCGTTCAGCGATAAAGCCATAGCATCAGCACACGTCGGATCATCGGTTGCAGTGACCGTTACCAACGGTGTTGGTGAGTTTGTAGGAGCGGTAGCCAATGCCGTTGATGGTGCAACAGCAGGTAATACTGTGCTTGCGGTAGCGATCATCGTAGCGACTTGCGTTGCTGCACGGGTTGTGTTCATCGTTGCGACTTGCGTTACAGCGGCGGTTGCGTTCACGGTCACGGCTGAGGTTGCGCTGCTCGTGGGTAAGTCTGTTGGCGCGGAAGTGGATGTCGCTATCTCGGTGGGCGTGTCGGTTGGGTTGGGGTGAGGCGTGTTAGTCGGTGGTAGTACTGCTTCAGTGGTCTCTGGATGCACAGTCGGCGGCGCTATTGTGGGAACAGTGGTAGCGGTGATGGCGGTCGTACTGCTTGCCGTCGCTGCTTCAGTTACGAGCAGTGGGGTTAATGCAGACTTGAGAAATGGTAGCGAGCCAGTCGCAGTATCAGTGACGGTTAGCACGAGCGTCGGCAGCACGGCTACAGCGGCGGGCGTTGGCTGCTGGGCAAACTGCCGCGTACTGATGATCCCCGAAATGAGGATCGCGATAAATGCACCGATCGCGGCGATCGCAATAATCAAAGGCAGCCCAATGGCGCGACTCGGCATCACTGGTGAGGTGAGAAAATAGCGCGCGGGCAGCCCGGCTTCAAACAAGATGTTGGCTTGCGTATCGATCGGGGAGATTTGCTGCACATCTTGTGGCTCGCTAGTGGGTGAGTTTTGATTCGTCATGATGGGTTAGACCTTTCGCGTGCCAGCTACAGACTCAAGCAAAGCATTTTCATTTTGGATCAGCATCTTACCGGATTGGCAATACGCTTCACCGCGCTTCAGGATCGTTACAAACAAATTTTCAAGCGCAGTGGGTGCGCCCTGAGTGGACTTGAGTCGACTATACGCTTCTGCATAATAATGGCTTGCTTCGTTCATGCTGTCTCGCCACAACGGAAAAATCAAATAGAACGCGCGTGCAGATAAAATGCTGCTCATTTCTTCGAGCGCATAAGCAACAGCGCACAACTCATCGATCTCTTTTTGCGTGTTTTTATAGCGCGGCCAGAAGCGAATGCGCTCAAGAAGCGGCGCTAATCGGCTGCCGCTCAGCGTTGCTTCCTGCAAACAGCTTTGCCAGTCCCGAACGAAACTTGCGCCTCCCAATGCAGACGCGGCAACGCCCGGCTGTCTGAATGTCTGCATCACTGTTTGCAGCGCCGTTTGAATCGCAGGAATGCGCTCCATCGGCTTGATTTTAGCGTCATCTAACGCCACCCGGCACACGTCACGAGCTGCTGCTATAAGCTGAGCGTGCACATCATCGTCACCAGAACGCCCCGGCCTGACTACCGTAAGCTGTGCTGCGCGTGCAGCCAGGTAACGAAGTGGCGCTTGCAGCAGCGGTTCGTCAAGCTGACGCTGTGCTTGCGCCAATTCGCTTTGCTGAGACTCATCAAGTGGGCGGTGATCTTCGACAAGTTGAACATACAACAGCCGCAAGTTGTCCAGACGTGACAAAGTGAGCTTGCTTTGTGCATTCTGGAACGCTTTATCGAATTGATTTGCTTTGCTCTGTAAACTTTGCACCGCTGCATCGGTTTGCGACAACGGAGCATGTGTTTGCGCGGCTGCGAATTCGCTGCGAAAGCCGTCACCATCCAATTGTTCTGCGCGCTCAATGGCACCGCTCAGGTGATAGCGGGCAGCCATAATATGTTCGATGCGCGAAATGTTCTGGACGGACTCACGTGCGGCATTCGTTTGCTTCTCAGTTTCACTTTTTTTGGTGCTCGTCTCGTCCAATAAGCGCGTGGTTTCCAGCGTGAGGCGTTGGCGCTGGCTTTCCAGCTGCTGACCGAGTGTGTCGAGTTCACCTTGCAAACGTTCGACACCTTCCAGTAGTGGTGCTAATAAACGTGATAGCTGGCGTGTTTCTCCGGGCAGCTTGTAAATATCCACATTCGCTTTGATCGCCTGCTTCAAAATCTGGATTGAAGCATCATTGCTGATCCCATGGACTGTTTCTTTGAGTTCCGGCCATTGCGCAAAAAAGGCACGCTGCTTTGCCACCACCTGAGTCAGTGCGGCTTGTTCATCGGTGCTCAGGTAACTGATCGGCACATACGCCGGATAACGCTTCTGGATACGTTCCAAGAGCGCCAAATTGCGTTCAGCACGTGCGCTATCCTCATCAGTGCCAAGCGTTACGGCGTTTTGTACTTCGTCGATCAGGTGTGTAATACGAGTGCCCAAAGCGCGCCGTTCATCAGGCGTCAGCGAAAGTTGCCCGGCATCATCGAACTCATTGGCTTGTCCGAGCAGTTCCCAGAGTGACAGCCGACTCGGATCGGCAAGGTTCAAACCGAACTCGGCACGGCGCAGCCACGGACGCACGGCATCAACGAATTGGCGGCTAGGGCGAGCGCTTGCATCCGGCAAATCAAGGCCGCTTTCCAGACTGCGTAGTTGGCTATACTGCTCACCATACAGCCGCAAAGCATCGTTTGGCGCGCGTACAGCCTGTGCTTGCACTGCGGATACTGCCTGATCAAGCGTTTGCCCAAGCTGGCTTTGCTGGCGAGTACGCTGCAATTCCTGCAATAAATCGCGATCGGCCAACGGCTTGAGGTAACGAATTGCGCTGAAAGACTCATAAGCGGTTTGCAACGCCAGCGTGCGCACGACTAAATCGCTTGTTTGTCGCGCCCGCAAGAGCGCTAATCGTCCATCAATTTCCAGGTAGATCATATCGAACGCAGCACGATTTGAGCCTTGTGGGGCATTCGGCTTATCGGTAAGCACGCGCTCAAAGGCAGTATCGCGGCTGGCCTCCGCGCCGATTTCGGTGGCACCAAGCAGCTCGACCGCATCAATCAGCGCTTTGCGCGCCGCGAATAAGTCAATTCCATCTTGCGCAATGGTCGCGTTTTGCAGCAGTCCAATTAAGTTACGCCAACGCTCAATCGCCAAATGCGGCATTAAGAGCGGATCGGCGTCCGGCAGCGTTTGTTCAATGCGCGTCAACAGATCGTCGGCATCGCGATAGCGCCCATCGTCAAGCTGACGTAACACATTGGCGAGGCCTTCCAGCCCACTATCCAACTGTTGGCTGCGCTCCAGCAGCAAATCATCGCGCTGCTGTGCGGCGGTGCGTCGTATTGCCGCTGTTGTCCCGAAACGCGCCAGTGCATCGGCTTGCAGCAAGGCGCGTTGGCTGGCCGTCAAACGCTTCCACAACGGCGGGGCGGCTGCCTCTGACGGTTGAACGGTTTGCTGAACGGCGGTCAACCACGCCCGCCAAGCCAGGCACTCAGCCCGAAACAAGCCAGGGTCACCGAATTGATCGGTCAGTAAGCCGCTGGTCAGCCGTTGAATGTGCATCGACCAACGCGGCGCGACAGCACCATTTGCCGTGTTGTCATAAGCATTTGTCCATTGGCTATCCCGCGCAAAAGGATCAAGCGGTAGGACGGGTGTGCGAGCAGTTAACCATGCATAGAGCATTTCACCCAACTTGTGAAGCTCCTGAACGCGATTTTGCGGCGTGTTAGCGCGCAGCACGTTCCAATCGATCTCGATAAGCTGATCGGCTTCCCAAAAAAAATCTTCTGGTTTATAGTCCACGCGGGTATAGCCAAGTTGATGCAGCGCGTCGAGGACATCTAAATGTTGCAACAAGGCCTCAGTCAACTGTACCTCGGCGGCATACGCATCGCGCTGAACGACACGGTTCAACGCCTCGATGAGTGTTGCCGTGTAAAAAGGCATGATTAAGGCAGGTAAGCCGTTTTCGCTATCGGCGTGCGCTTCATAAACAGGCCAGGGGGTATGCGGCGTACATGCATTCAACTGCTGAAGGGTTGTATATTCGCTGGTAAATTGGCTGGCATAGTCGCGGCTTTGTGCCTGTTTGATTAACCAGATGCGATCAGGTTCAGCGATCGTATGACCTTTGAAGCCAGTCCCGAACGCGCCGCTGTGTACGAGCGCATTGGCGCCGATGAGTTCAAACTCCTGTGGGTTATCACCGAGTGTTTTATAACGTGTGTTGAATTGATCGGTCATTGTTATCGCTCCTAAAGCCGCCTGAACGGGTTAATAACTATTGTTTGCCAGCAGGTGATACGTGCGATCTTTGATTGCTTGTATCCAGTCATTAATGATTGCGTGTTTAACTTTTGCGATGTCGATTGACGAATCATTCGTCCCAATGGTCAGCGGATGTATCAGATAGCGCGTCCAGAATACAATTTCAGCGATATTGCGATGCAGTTGGTTTCCCAATGCGCTGTCCACCGCATAATTACGCAGCGTTTCTTGAAACTCGGCAGGCACATCGGATGCATTTTGAAGTGTAAGGATGATCGCTCCAAATTGCGTCAGTAAGGCCAGATGGGCTTGATCGTGCATGTGTGTGATCGACTGCGGGTGTTGTTCGTCCGTTTGCAGCCCGCTTTCCGATGCGGCGCGTTCATCGCCACTGATGAGCGCTTGCAATGTCCGTAAGAATTCGTCGTCGCTGCGAACTGGCAGCAAAACCTCCACAGCATCAGCCTGTATCAACGTTTCCAGCACTTCGAGCGGTTCTAACAAACGCAGGGCAAGCGGCGACAAACGGCAGTTAAGCATCTTTTCATAGCGTGCGCCGATTTGTTCTGCCGGAAACACAGCGTGCTGCCGCGCCCGCACCGGATTTGCCTTGAGCACACTATTCAAAATCGGTATATCTCCAATCGCGATACCCCGCCGATTGACGATAAATGCCAGCCATCCCCGTTCAGCATACGGTTGACAGTCGGCATCGAACTGACTCAGCAGCGGTTTTTGGATTCGATCCAGTGCATGTTGGCGCTGTTCGGAAGGTCGGTTCAGCACAGGCAGCAGGAGTTGTGCCGCCACAGCGCCAGCTTTTGGTGTGGCAAGGCGTACAGGTGAAATGGCAGCTTCCCCCAAAAATGTGATGAGCTGTGTGGACTGCTCGGACGCTGTTTGTTCATGCTGCTCGATCAGATCAAAGACATCAAGTACCGTTTGAAACGGCTCAAACATAGAAGCCGCCTGTGCCTTCAACACATCGGATGCCCCGTCTGCTGCTGTCAGCACATCGCCATAATGCATCATCAATCCCTCACTGAGCGTCGCCGATGTGCCTGCTAGCTGTGGCGAAATCCACTTCCAATTGAGCGCATTGGCGGGTTGTTCAGTGACGGTTTTGCGCATCTGTGCGGCGTATTTGTTGAGCAGTTGCAGGTATTCAGGCTGCCAGCTCACCGGCAGAACAGGCGCCGTATGAAGTGCTGCAACAGACTCCTGATCGAGGGCAATCAGCGTGTCTAGCCAATGCGTCAGGTGCCCCGCAGCGGTGTGCAAATGACTTTCCAGTGCGCTCAAAATCTCATACAACGTGCTTTTTAATTGATAAATCCGCGCTTCGTCTAAAACGTTGTTTGTTATCCGACAAAAACGTACGACTTGCTCATAAAGATCGCCATTCGAAGGGCGTGACTTGCGAATATTGGTGAAGTTAGTGCGATGCTGCTCCCACTCACTGTTCAACTTAGTAAGTATCGAATCTGTTTGTTGGCGTGTTGACAAGTTAGGCAGGAATTCGCGCAAACGGACTGCCAAAAGCGTATCGAGCATCTGTAATTGATCGCGTAAGCTGAGCAGATAACCCGGTTCATTGGTGGCGGCTATTGCGGTCAACGCTTCGTAAAGCCTCTGTAAGTGCGCTTGCAACGCTTCAGAGAGTTTCACCGAGTAGGGGGCATCAGCGCGTACGGTTTTGCTCACGAGTTCTTCTGCCTGGTCTAACAACGCATCACATGCTTGCTGCAATGTTTCATTTGGCTTTCTGAAGGCGTCTTGCAGACGAAGTTGCCAATCTTTTAATGGCGGTGCTTCCAGACTGCCTGTGCGCAAGTCATCCCTGCTGATATTTCCAAACACATAATTATCCAATTTAGCAAGCGAGCCAGGTAGATCAACTGGCGTTCCTACGTGACTTGTCGCTAAAAGCCACTTCCAAAGGGGCGTCTCCAGGATGACCAGCTTCAACTTTGACGGCGTGGCAGGCTTGCTCAACGTATCGCGAAGCACAGCGTGCAAAAAGTTTTGCGTGAATTCATCGGCCATTGCCTGAATGGGAAGCGCCAAGATCTGAGCGTGAAGCGTGTTCAAGCGCCAGCCCGCGTTGACACTATCCGGTTTTTGCGAACGGGGCAGCAGCGGAACATGCACTTCCTTATCGAGCGTCGCCAACAAGGTATGTGCCAAATTGACAGTAGTTAATGGGGTATGCTCGACATAATAAAACCGATCCGACTTCGGCATGATGAAAGGTTCCTGATTGCCTTCCAAACCTGGGTAGCGAATAGGATAGGGAAGTTCGGCAGTGCACGTTTGCGTGAACCGTGCAATTTCGTGTAAAGCGGCTTGTAACTGCCGATAAGGATCGCTCTCCGCACTGGGCAGCGTTTCAGCAGACGGCACGATCAAAAAGACGTTGAACTCCAGGCGAATGGTCCGCGTCAGCATTTGGGCGGCGAGCTGTATCATATACAGGGTATCGATTAGCAAGCTGCCACCGACCGCTTCATCCAACGCGGCCACAACACTAACGCGTATTTCCGTGCTGCCCGTGCCGCTCGTACAGGCTGCCAATGAATCCTTGATCTGAGTCAAAACTTTGTGCGTATGCTGCATATCGTAAAAAAGTGCCAACCGCTCCAGAACACGCGTACTAATCGGGCTGCCGATGGTACGAGACGCCCAAGGCTTTACCGCTGGAAGTTCGGTCAGGGCGTGCAGCGTCTCTTTGTGTGCGATAGCGTTTTGTGTGACAGCGGCGAGTGGTAAAGCCAAATCCACTGCTTCATTCGGCATGATGGATGGCTCGAACAGGATTTCCGTACCAATATGTAAAAAGTTGACGGGCGAGTATAAGTCAACTACTCGCGCGTGGGTATGTCGCAAGGGCACGTACAGCGTGTCGCGCCCATAAAGCTGATGCAGCATTCCATGCAGCGCTTGCAACGTTCGACCGCCTGTCGGACCCAAACCGATATACAGCGAAGCGGGAAGGCTTGCGGTCATGCTGTATCCTGATTTTTCGGCGTAAGCGGTTGATCCGCATCCATGCGCAGATAATAAGTCCAGCCAAGGGCATCATCGTGAAGCAATATTTGTTCATCACGGCTGATTACCTCATCGGCTCGCACTTCTTGCCCACGTATCCCGATTTTGACGCGTAAGCTATCTTTAGTTTTGCCACGCTTAAACTCCAGATATGAAAGCGATGGGTTGAACAAGGGCAGATCAATGAGCTTGCACACCACATGATTTCTGTTACGGCGCGTCAAATCCAGCATCCAGCCGTCAGCCTTTTCGCTTTTTCCAGTGGCTGCTTGCTCACGCCACACGCTGAAGTGCCCGCGCAGTGGCCGGACACGCGGCCTTGTAAATTGAAGTGTACCAACGCCGAGAATGACGAGTACGGCAGCCAGCCCCAGCCCTTTTGCGTAACGGATGGGCGGCACAACGACGGTCAGCAGGCGCTTGTACGTCGGCACTGTATCCGGCGCTATCAGCGGAAATTCATCATAGCTGCTGCCGAGCACACCGTTTTGGGTGCTGATCTGCAAAATATAATGCCCTGCCGCCAGGGTGGGGATTTGTGCTTCCCAATAACCGGGACGTAGTGTTGCGATCAGCAGGTAAGTTCGCACAAGAGTCGGATTATCTACGCTGATCACGTTCAGCGTCAAACCTTTGAGATCGTGTGCTGAGTCTCTCAGATCCACCAGCAAGCCTTGCATAAGTTCGCCGTTGCTGTCCGCAATCTTTTCAGCCGATGGCGGCTGCCGATAGATGGCAACTTGCACATCCAGCGGGTTCGGCTGTGGAAGGGGTGCGGTTTCAATGGTTTCATCCCATTGAGTAGTCGTATCGCGTGGTGTGACAAACATAATCGCCAGATCGGAGACAGGCTTGATCGTTACGGTGGGGCGTGCATCGCTCACAATATCGATCAGTTTGAAAGCAGGATTGCCCGGCGTACTGCCTTGCTCAACCGTGAGTTTCAGCTTCAAACACACTTTGTAGGTACTTTGCAGTACCCCCTTTTTGGGTACATATGCCACTCGCCAGCTTTTTGAGTTGTCGTCAAAGGCAAAATCAGCTTTATCCAATGCTTTATCAGCTGACAAACTGCTGCACAGCGTATTGTTATCAGTCAGCAAGAGCATTGGCGGGTTGCTACGTGCTATCAACTCCAATAAATTAACGGTACTTTTGTGTGTATCGACCGCTTGCAGGACGCCTTCCAGCGTCTGTGTTTGAGCCACGACCGGCGCATCCGTGTTTCGATCACTCAACGGCTGTTTGAACTGCACATCGAAATTGATTGGATTTGCGCTAACGGTCAGCCCACTCTTGAGCGTTGGATCGCTGCTGCTGCTATACGTGACGCCTTTTTCATCGCTCGTACTGGCACTGATAACTGTCTGGTATAGCCCTGCTTCAACAGGCGCATAATTGGCTTGATAAACGCCGCTATCTTTGTCTGACAGCAAATCGAACGTGTCTTGTTTGCCGGATGGGGCCGTCACCACAGCTTTGACGTGGAGTGTGACGTTTGCATCGTAGCTTTGCGATAATTCCGTCAGCTTTTTTGGATTGGCGTCAGTAGAAGTGTCCAGGCTGTAAAATACCAGTGTAAACGGCGCATACTGATTTATTGCGTTGGTGGCGACCTTGGCGGTAAAGCTGAGCGGCGCAGCGTCTGCAAAAAATTCGACAGCAGTTCCTTGCACGGCACTCAATTCCCAGGTGCCGGGGGGTGGGTTCGTGATACGCCAGGTTTCAACGACGGTATCCGCGCCGTCAACTTTGATTCCTGAGCTGCTGTCGCTGAGCACTTGCCCATTCACCTTCACTTGAAGGCGCGCCTTCGCGGTTTGTTTTACCAAAGTGATGGTCAGCCGTTTCTGGTAAGCCGGAATGGTCTGTGTAGGCAGCATTTTGTCATTGGCTGTTTGCAAGGCTGGCCGTATGCTTTTGATAATCTGCTGCTGGATGATATTGTGCAGCTTGACGCTTAACTGATAAACGTCATCTATGCCGCTGACGTTATCTTTTGGTACGCCAACATCATCGATCCAGGGGCTTGTAAGCTCTGGAAAACCGTATGGGCTATCCCGAAAACCACTCCGTCCCGCCGCCAGTGCCAGCACGTAAATATTATTGGCGCTGATCGAACCATTTGCAAAGCTGTCATGCAGGCTCGTCATCTGCTCTTTGACATCGATCAACGGGTTCGCACCTTGTGTGCGACTGCTCGTCAATTCGGGTTGACTGCCCGTGATCACCACCACATATTGACGGTGCGCATCAGAGGCTGTCGCACGATACTGTTTCAGCTCGTCCGCAATTTTGCTGAACGCGCCTTTATAATCGACGCCGTGTAATCGAGCACGGTTGTCACCCTGCAAAACTGTTTTATTGTTGCGAATGGCGGACAGTGGATGACCACTTTTATCGCAAGCAGACTGCGGGGCGGTCGCCTTGGTGCTGCTGACCGTGTCCTGCTGCGATGCAATCCATTGATCCACTGTGTTCGCCGTCAGCGCTTGTAAGGCGACTACACACTGCGTCGCACCAATGCCACCATAGCCCCATACGCCTACGCTGATGTTGGGCGGATCGCCTTGTTCGGCTTGCCGCGCCCGAAATTCGCCTAACCAATTTACCGCATAGCGGACCGCTTCGTTACGATGGTTATCCTGATCAAGCGGCTTGTGTGTGGCATCGCCGCTTGACATTCCTTCAGTCTGATCGACCATAAATTCAATGTCTAAATAAACTGGCTTGTTTTCCTGAAGTGCCAGCGATCGTGCGCTCTTTGGCAGCATACTTGCCGTCACCAACAGCGCCATCAGAAGGGTTCGATAAAAAGGGCGAAACGTTGTAAACCGCCGCTTGTGCATTAGTAGGTGACACTCCTTGCAATGCTTAAATATGTCAGGTAGGTGCCGATGTTCAGGAGCTTTCCGATACCGTTCAATTATAACGTATGAAACGTTACACGGACAGGATCATCCCAATTTGTCAAATTTAATTCTACCCAGGTAGGTAAAGTAGTTGTATGATTCAGGCTGCGCGGATCGCTCAGACTTCCCGGATTGAGCATTAACGGATGCTGACTGGGCGGCGGCACTTCAAACGGGCCATCAAAAATGGCGCATTCGATAGGCAGATGGTCAGTGCGTGTAACATACCAGCACGCGGCCACATGCGTATGCCCTAGTGCGAGCAAATGTACCGGGCGCTGCGTGGCGTGCTCGATCTCGGTGACCTGCGCCAGTGCAGCATTCGGTTGAAGGGTTTGCCGCATGACTGAGTCCTGGCTGGTGGGGTGGCTGTGATTGCTCGTGACCGCTAAGTTCTCCATGATGAACGCCCCATGCGCAAGATACACACCGTCAAAAGCGCGGGGAACGGCCTGCACTGGCAGCGCTTTCAGCCATTCCCACAACACTGGTTCACAGATGAGCTGTCCGCCGTGCAGTTGATCAACGAGGATAGTTTCGTTGGTCATGATAGCCGCGCCCGCCATACCGCCCAATTCCAGCTCGCTCATCGCGTCCAAATCGTGGTTACCGACGATCGCCACGTTTTCTGGCGTGCTCAGCATCAGCTCACGCAAGCTGTTCACTACGTCACGTGCGTCATCAGGGCCACGGCCCAGGGCATCGCCCAGAAACCAATAATGATCGATGTGACGGGCGTGCGCCGCTGCTTTGAACTTTTCAAGCGCAGCAACCTGTGCATGAAGGTCTGAGAAAAGGGCAATATTAGGCATTCGTCACGCCGCTCCGCTCCGCACCGCTTGATACTCAGCCGCCACCTGCTTCGCCCATTGACAAAGCCAGTGCTCAAGGCTCAATTCTTTGCTGAGCAGCAGCGCATTCTCAGGGCACGTCTTACTGCAATCTTCACAGGCGGACAGCGCTTCGTTCAGCGCGCTTTGGGCACGCCTTAACCGACCACCTTTTAACATGGTTGTGCTGCCACTGACTTCATCGTACAGCACTGCCATCATTCTGAGTGCATTTTGCCAACGCTGTAAACCATTTTCCCAATTTTGTTGATACGTTTTGATCTCATCTTTACACGCCTCGATTTCCCCCAACCAATCGCGAAATATAGGCAGTCGTTCACGCTGAATGTATTGCAACAATCGCTGACCGCGCGCTGTCGGGATACGCGCCTGCATTTCCGCATAGCGTGTCGCTACGCTGTCATCAGATTGGGCAATGATCGGCGGAAATTTAAGCGGATCGGGGCTAGCTTGTGGGTCGGTGCGATGGGTGGACAAATCGATTTTAGGGGTTTGCATCCTGTCCAATGCCCGTTTAATCGTCAGTTCATCAGCATCGCGGGTCGAATCGTCCGCCATCGCACCACGATCAGCACGTGCCTGTTCTTCGTAAGCAGCATCGAAATCGCCTCTGTGCAGCGCGTCTTCGATCTTTTTACGGCTCGTCGGCCAATCAAACACATGAATTGTGCTGCCTGTCCGTTCTTCGGGTTCGATCAATAAATGATCTGGATAAGCCGGGTCTTTTTCGCTGCCGTCGAGAAATGGCTCAGCCCATTGAATCACCTTTCGCAGTTCCGTGTTATTATGTTCTAAAAAGGGCTTGACTCCATCATACGTTTCGTAAACGGCGCTGGCCGACAGCACATCAATCACCTGAAAGCAATTTGCCAGACCGTTGCGCGCCAAAGTGTCGGCGCGAAAGCCAGGGCGCTGCATTGCCTTTAACGCAGCCTGATAACGTTCATGATGGGCATAGTCATCAATTTTGCGAATATCGTCAAGCAGTCCTTGTCGCCATTTCTCCGCTCGTTCAAGCTGAGCGTGCATATCTTTTACGGCGTCATGGTCGCTGAATTTGTCGGAAATGCTGGACAGCAAGCGGCTTGTCGGTTCAAATTTGACTTGTTTGGCGTTACATTGGGTCGTATTTCCGTAGGCAATATCACCATTGAGGGTTGGTTCAAATTTCTTGGCGACCGCTACCACATTCAAAAATTGGTTGTACACCTCTCGCAGGTTAGTCAGCGCTTTAGCCAGCGGTTCGGGCGACAGTTCACCGAGCACCAGGCCGCTTTGAATGATGATCTGCAAATCGCCGCCCGCCGCGATCATCCGTTCGGCAGTGCTGCGGGCATCTTCAATTTGCTCCATATAGCTACCTATGAAGTCCTTGCCGGTCCTTAAGCGCTCGGCCAAAGCACCACTTTCTTTGATGATGTCAGGCTGGAAACCTAATCGCTGATGGTAAAATAAACTGCCGCGTGGATCGGTTGCAGACAATACATTACGCCGCGCCAGATTGCTGATTTCGTCAATGGTAATGTCACCGTTGGCCGGGTTAGCGGTGCGTAAGGCGCTCAGACGGGTTTCAACCAGCCCGTTCCACCAATCCCTCAAGTAATCGAACTCAGCTCTTAATTCCACATCCCTCGTCAGCGGGCTGATCGTTTCGTTCCACAAGTGGACGGCTGCCTGATAGCTTTTCAAGTCCTGATCGGCTTGCAACAAGCTCAGCACGCTTTGTATGTGGCCGGTAATCTCTTGCCCTTTTTTCGCGCGTCCGATTAATTTTTTGAGCACAGTGCTGCTGCTGGCATATTGTGTTTGCTCGCTGCCACGCTGTGCCTGTAGGCGCATCTTATCGTAATAATCAGCTCGGCTGCGTTGATCTTCAGCGCTTTGTGCAAGCTGCTCATAATGTTCTGCTGCCAGAACATACAGACTCGACTCCGCATAACGCTCTTGTAAACTCGTGATGCTGGCAATTATTTCTAAAATGTGTTGTCGGTGCAGCGCACGCGCATTATCTTTCTGATCATTGGGAACGCTGAACGGCTGCGAGATTTGTTGTTTCAGCAACCGCAATTCGGCCTGGCGCAGCTCATCGCGGTAACGTTCAATATAAGTCTCACTTGCCAGCCGGATCGCGTCTTCCCAGGCTTGCACCGCCTGCTGCAATTCACCTGACGTCGCCGTTTGATGTCCCAGGTTGCGCGCCTTTTGAGCAGCTCGTGGTCCATTCAGCTTTATTTCCCACTCATTGGCGGTACTTGCGTCATCCAAATCGATGCGCAGCGCTCGCAAATCAGCAGCCATCTGATCTAAATCAATTTTCTGTGCATTGGCGTTAGTTTCCAACCGATGCACAATCTGTTTATGCCAGGCAGTGCGCGCCTGATCGCGTAATGCGTCAACTTTACGGGTTTGTACTGCAGTGGCTGGTGATAGATTTTGCAGCTGCCGATAAGCATCATCAGGCCGTTGGGCGATCAACTGTCCTGTTTTGAGCAGTTCTGCATCCACCTTTTCGGCGCTTTGCACACGCGGCTCAAGCTCGCCAACAGCGCTGCGTGCGGCAGCCTGATCACGATGCCCAATGTGCTCGGCCACTTTGCGCATTCCGTCCAGCGCCGCCCCATAATTGTGTAATTCCTGATCGGCGTGGGCTTGTAAGAATACCTGGCGCGTCTTAAAGTTGGTCAGCAGTTGGCGGAATTGGGTTACATCGCTGGTTGCATCCTGTGCTTCCCTATTACTGATGATCTTTTCGATCTGATCGATTGTGTCCCGGATAGCCGCCGTGTCGGTCAGGTTCAGGGATACCAACAGCCGCTCAATGATTTGATGCGTGTTCTGGTAGGATTGGATCAAGCTGGCAACGTCATTCAATTCAGGCAGTTGTGAAAGTTCTGTCTGAGAAAAGCGCTTCTTCAAATTTTCAAAATCGGCAAATGCTTTGTGCACGTCAATCGCTGCCAGACTTCGCAATTGGGACAGCTCGATGCGCGCTTTCGACAGCCGTTCCTTGACTTCAGTGATCTGTCCACGCAGCGTCAGCATTTCGCGCCGTACGCGCTTAATCGGCTCCAGCTTATTCAACACGGCGCGATCATCAGCAAGTTTTGAGTCCAGGTCACGTTCAAGTGTGGTGTCCTTATACGCTTCCTCTACCCAATTAATGAGAGGGCCTGCCTGCTCAAATTCAATCTGCTCAAATGCGCGCTGCGCTGTGGCCTGCTGAATTTCGATGTCACTGCGCATTCGTCCTATAATTTGGTCGGCAGCTTGTTGAACGAACGCTGCTGCGCGGAATGCTGACGGCACCGCAGCCAGCGCTTCCCAGGCGTTCAGGCCAGCGCGCTTATCAGTGCCGCCTAACTGCTCAGTTATTTTAGGGACAAGGACTTCGACACCTTCTAATGTTTTAAGCGATTCTTCCGCGACTGCTTGCGCCGCGTCCAACTGCTTGCGCTGAGCGCCATCCGGCAAATAGTCGTCAATTTCGCTGCGCCGTTTAAGCAGGTCAAGCGCGCCGCGCGGATTATGCTTTTGTACCAACCGCAGTGCTTCTTGTGCGTAACCCTCCGCGAGTTCGCCCGCTGCATTGCGCGCCATCCGCTCGAGTTCGGGCACCGCTTCGCTCGCCGGTTTCGTGCCCGTGATCTGACCCGTTTTTGGATCCTGCATGAGCACCGGCTCATTAGGCGGCAAACCTTTCACCTTGTTAATAGTCGTCCCCCATTGGCCGAACTGAAGGGCACTGCTGATAATTTCAGCAGCAGTCGCTTTTTGTTCGCGGAGTGTACGTTCGTGTTCGGCCAACAGTTGCAAGCGAACGTGAGCTGGATATTGGCTGCTGCTCGCCTGAGCCAGTTGATCGGCCTCACGATATTTGCCAGAAGCGGCGGGTAGTGCGTTTCCAGACGCGAGATGTTCGGCGTCGGTGTGTAATTGATCGATCTTGTCGCTTGTTTCCAGGTAGACCCGTTCGGCTAAAGCGAGTGTTGTTTGTTTCTCCAGCACAGTTCGCGAGCTATCCAACTTACGCGTCGTGCCATCGAGTAAGGCTCTACGCCAATCTTCTAAAGTCTGCTGTGCTTCACCGTCCAAAACATCGACTACCCACTCACTCAACAAAACATGCGTGGCTGCTTTTGCATCACCATTAAAATCTAACTTTTGTATCTGCTCATGGCGGGTGGTTAGCTCATCTAACCAGGCCTGGCATTTAGCCGCATAGTCGACAGCTTTCGTTCGTATATCGCTGCGCGCAGCCTCACAATTGCGGCGCAAATCAGCGAAATCATCCGGGCAGCTTTGGAGCTGTTCAAGGATACTGGTTGACTCATTGAAGGCTTCCATCAAAGCATGGATACTGTTGATAGTAATAATCATCTCTAAAAGATGAACGATTTTTTGTTGAAGAACCAGTCGATCGCACATAGAAAATCATCCTTAGCCTAAGTCGGACTCTGACCTACAATAAATCTTTGCTGATTTCGTACAAACCATCATCGGTAGCCATTAAGGTTTGTTGATCTTCCGGGTACAGCACTATACGCTTGACGACCCCCGTTTTAAGCTCTGCCGTCACCGCGCAACCTTGCCGCGCAGCCATATCATCGCTGCTGCACTCCAAAATCAGCCGTTTGAGGCCCATTTGACGCGGAAGTTTGTTGGCGCTAACCCGGTAACGATTAGTGCGCCGCGTGCTGAATGCTGCTTGCCATACCCTGTCAGGCGAGCCAGGGTTATCGTCAGCGCTGTACCAGATAACAATCTGACCGCGCAGGGGGTGGCGACGCCGACGCTGTGCCAACAGGGCAGCCACCGCAGCGCCGCCCAGAAGTATCAGGCCGATGCCGCCCATTCCGACATAAAAAGCGTACACCGTCGGATTGGTGCGTAAGGTGGCCGTGCGTGTTTGCGTGCGCGCCGCCGGATCAAACGAATAATCCCCGCTTAATGGATCGGTCGTTGCGCTTAAGTGAAGGGTATAAGTACCCGCTGGCAGCCCGCGAACTGCAACGTTGTAGCGTCCGGGTGTCGTGCTATCGACAGCCAGGCTTTGTGTGCTGACCACCTCGCCTTTGACGTTCTCAATTGTCAGCGTGAACGGTGCAGCGGCATTCGTTATGCGTGATAAATCGAGCGGCGTACTGTCTTTTCCGTTGAGCACCTGAACTATCACCGCCCATGGGTTAGCGGTGAAAGGCGGAAAACCAATGGTTATATCGGTGGTGCTGTCAGCTAGCGGGCTATCCCAACGAACCGCCAACGGGATCACTGGGCGCACGCTGAAAACGTTGGAGCTTTGTTCGGCCAGTAAAATCGATTTACCTTCAAATAAACTCGAAAAGCGAACTTTGATAGTGTACTGACCGGCTTGTGCAGGCACCACATCACCTGTGTAATGCGCTGGATCGCTGGCCTTCAAATCAATTGCAGCGAGCGGATGGCTATCGGTGCCTAGCAGCTGAGCGTTGACCTGTGCTTGCAGTGCGATCGGCTTATTATCTGGCCCCAGCAGTGTTGCATTCAAGCTGATGGTTTGCCCGACCAGCAAATCGCTTGTCGGCAATCCGCTGATTTGTGACTGATAAGCAGCCACCTCGAAATGACCAGCCTCCTTATTATCAACGATCGTCAACGGACTGCCGTCCAGATTTTGTGTGCTGGCAAGGAGTGCGATCTTATACGCCCCAACCTGCAACGGCGTGAAGGTCGCAGCGTATTGACCATCACTGATTTGCAGGAGCGGAACGTTTTGCTGAGTACCATCGGGCGCGGCTACCAGTGCCACAGTTTGAAGCGCAAATCGTGCGTCACTATAAGGATGAAGCGGCTGATTTTGACGGCTGTTCAACAGCATTGTCAGCGTCACCGGTTGCAGCAGCAAATAGGGCGGCGTTGCGGACAATACGATAGTGAATCGCAGCAAATCGTGATAAACGCTGATCAAACGCGTATCGACTGTACTCTTTAGCGTCCAGTTGCCAGGGATAGGCATATCGATCGTCCAAACTTCAATGTTGGCGCCGAGCTGCTCAACACTGACGGCGGGCGAACTGGCCGTCAAAGTTTGTCCATCCGGCATGGTGACGCTCACGGGGGTCGTTGCCTTCGGCTTGAAAATAGTCAGTCGTAATTGCTGGTAATAAGGCGCAACTTTGATCGTCGCGGTACGTGTGCCATCGAAAGCAACTGCGCCACCAAGCACATCCGTATTACCACGTCCTGTCAGACTGCTGACAAGTTCCGCCAGAATATTGAGAAACATCCCGCCAATTTCATCCGAACTGGTGAGCTTGAGCGCCCGTTGAGGGCTGCCGACAATATCGATCCAGCGCGACTCGAATGTTCGCCAATAGTTATTGGCCTGGTCAATCGACACGATATACAGAGTCGCTTTGGGCAGTTGATCTTTGACTAACTTTTTAACTTCAGCTAATTGTGCGTAAGCAGAAGCTGGGCGATCGCAGTTCGGATCGTCGGCGGTATATACGCACGGGGCGCCGTCCGTTAAAGTGATGATCGCCTGATGACTATTGGCGCTGGCGGGCAACTCTCCAAAAACTTTGACGGCTTCCTGATAAGCGCTCAAAAAATCAGTGGCTTCACGGTGCGTTGTGCTTATGGCAGTCGCAAGATATTCGTTAAGTTGTTTAGAAATATCTATCCAAGCCGGATCGTTTTTCGCTAAAATGGTTGTCCAGTCAAAAACGCGCTGTGCGTCAGCACCGAAATAAAGCACTGCTACTCGAAAGCTCACACTATCACTAAGCGCAGCACGATAGGCACTGAGCGTATCCAAAAGGTAACTGAGCACCTGAAAACGTAAACTTTTGGGATCGGTTTTGTCCATACTGGCGCTTTGATCAATGATGATCAGCAAATCCAGTTCTGGCGGTGGGGTGTTGACTTGCAGTTGAGGAGTTTGCAGGCGCGCGGGTCGTAAGCTGCCTATGACCGTTGGCAGCGGGCGGGTGCCTGCTATCAACGGTGATAGGCTGAATGTTAAGAACAAGCTGAGCAATACCAGATATTTCACAATGACGTGTTGCCTTGCGTATCATCGACATTGCGTTTGATCTCATGGAGTAATGCTGCTAAATAGCGACCATGCCGAGCACCTTGTTCGGTGTCTAATTCAGGCGATAAATCAACGCTCAACGTGACGTTGATCTGTACGCTGGCATTTGAACTGGAAACCACCTGGCTGAAAACAGGCAGCGGTGTGGAATTATTAACAAGCGGTGCAGGTGCCAATGAAGCAGCCGGTAGTGCTACCGTAGGGGACGAAGCAGCCGCTGGCGTCTGCACTTCTTCTTCCAGATCAAGGTTGACCGTCCGCCCGCCGCTGTTCTTTCGGCCACCGAGTCCGTTAAAAACACCGCTTCCCCCGAATCCTTGCGAGGGTGCATTCTCACTGGTCGATCTGTGGATTGGCAGATCATCGTCATCATCGCTAGGCGCTGCCGTGCGCCGTGCTGTTGAACTGACCGCTTGCGCCACGCCGGAATGCTGCTCAGGCTGATCGTCAGCACTATTGCCGATAGTTCCCCGATAAAGACCAGCCTGGCTAAGAAACTGTAACAAAACCGTCAAACGGCTGTCTGCATCGTTGAGTTTCCCATTGCTGATGATTTGATTTCTGGCATCCTCAGCGTTCGTCGCCTCTTTAGCTAATTTGCCGAACCATGATTGCACAACACCCGCTTTCAAAAGCTCATTGGCGTTTGGAGCATGATTAAGGTCTGCCTCTGCCCAACGTGTACCCAGATCCGTCAACAGATACTCGCCGCCTTGTTCGCTCGAAATAACAAGATCGCAGGCCGCGAAAAGTTCTAACACCTCGTTGATCATAGTAGGGGTTGGCACCATTGATGTAGACAATTTAACGGCTTGTTGAACCAGAAGCGCCCGTACTTTGCCAGTGCTGATGCCTTGTGCAGCGCTTTGTGTATCGAGTGCACGAATCGCTGCTGCGAACGCGCGTAAAATAATAAAATCATCTTCCAAGCTCAGTGCCGACGGGGGGCGTGGGTTAGATTGCATGGTGACCTTTTCTTTCCGCTAATTCGTGCAAATTTGTTACAAACCACCTGTCGTTTCAGGCATAACGTGTAACGGCGCATGTTGTCAGGCCGCTGCGTTATGAATACTCTGAAACCAGTACGCGACATAACGCCAACAAATCGACTTGAGCCGGGTCGTCTGTATTTTCATCACTGCGCCAGCCGCCGTCCAGCCAACTTTGCCAGATGGGAAGCAAGCTGTTGTCAACGCGGTAGGCTTCAACGAGCTGCGCTTGTTCGGCAGCACTCAGCACCTCACCGATCGCCAGATAGGCTTGCACCAGCAGTGCCAATCGTGTCTGAGTCACTTCCAACAGCAGCCGATCGCCTAGCGGGGTACCGCGCAGATAAATTTGTGGTTCACGCCCACGCGGACGCTGTACTACGACTTGTCCACAAGCCAGCGCCAAAGCAAAGCCGCGCGCCGCATCGGGCTGCGTCAAACCATTGACGATTAATGGATGCAGCACGCGCGGTCGCTCTTGCACCTGTCCCAACCGAATTTCGCGCTGTAGGGAAAAGGCATCTGCGGTGTACACGGCACTCAGGCGCGATTGCACGCCAACGCCACGCCGCCCTTCCAGACCGTACTCATCCGAATACGCATCACGCGCAGCACTCAGTGAGAGCACCGCTGACAGTGGAATGAGCGCTGCCGAGCCGAGCACGCCTAACGAGAATGGATCGGTGCTGGTGACATCAATCACGCTTTTCATATTAGTGCTCAAGTCGGCCAGCCGCGTGCTCAATTCCCTGGCCTGCGGAATGTTCTGGTTAGCCAGCACCACCCGATGCAGTTCTTGAGTGTTGGTCGTTCCATAATTCAACAGCGGCGCTGCTTTTCGCAGCAAGGTTTGTGCGGTCGTATCCAACTGATCGGCTGCTAACACGTTGTCGGTCAGCCGCGCGGCCAGCGACTCGCCTTCGCGGATATGCTGCCCGGCTTCACCCGACAGGTCGTTGAGCGCCGCCGCGAACGTGTCGAGCGTATCGGGACTGAGCGCCACCGTTTGACCGACGCTGCTCAAGGTCAGCTGTAACACGCCGTCTTCGTTGGCTTCCCAGTAGAAACGCCCTAAATGTTCGCTCAGCGTTGGGAATAGATAGGCGTTATACCATACTTCGGCCAGTGCTCGCATTTGACCTGTCTCGTCAGTACCTTCCCAGATCAGCTTGCGCACCACGACTTTATCGAGTTCAGCGCGCCGTGTAGTGAGGTCGATGCCTTGCGCAAAGCGTCCGTACAAGCTGTCCACGCGCGCGCCGCTGGCACCCAACAAATCAGCCTGGGCGAGCAGTGCGCCTTGTAAGCGCGTTCGGCATCCATCGAGCGCATCCAACGCAGCGCCGTAGTCCGGTAACAGGCTGCGTACCTGCTCAATCTGAGCGCCCAACGCCTCTAAGAATGCACGTGTCCGCTTGAGTTGGCGCGTGCGTGCCTGTACATAATCGGGGTTGTCGCCTGCGCCATTGAGCAGCCGCTCAACCGTGCGCGCAAGGTATTGGCGCAGCTCGATGGATTGCGGATCGCGTTTCAGGGCACGCCGCGCTTCATCGGGGGCGCGCGCTTCCTGACGTTTGGTCAACACCCGCCAGGTCGGAGTCAACGCCGTACGAGGCGCTCCCGGCAAGGCCAGAGTGAAGAAATCACGAGCCAGTTGTGCAATGCTTTCGCCCGCTTCCAGCACGAAATCGGTGCTGTCCGCCGACAAGTCCAGGCGGTGCGTACCTTCGCTGCTGCCCATCACCAACACCGTTAGCAGCTCGGCGCTGTAACGCTGGCGCAAGTAACCGAGCAAATCCATGAAGGGCAGCCGATACTGGAAAGTCCCTAAACTGCGAATCATCAATTGCTGTTCAACGGCTTGTGCTTGGATCAAAGTAGAACGCTGCCTGTTCTGCACGTCCTGCCAACTGCCGCTGCGCGCTGCTTTGTCCAGACCCAATGCCACCGCATCCGCAATGGCTGGATAGACGCCTTCGTTGGGGGGCATCGACCCTAAGCCGCCGTTGGCCGCTTGACCATCGTACAGCGTCAGCAGGTCGAATGGGGCAGCGCCAACCACGCCATCTAATTCTGGCACCCCGTACCGCTGCGCCACGGGCTGACTCAGACGCTGGAAACGTTCCAACTCGCGCAGGGTGGCTTCACTGTTGACGCGCAAGATACGCGGGTCATTGGTGCCAGCACTCAGCGCGCCATCCGTTGCCAGATGGGCGGTCACATTGAGCGAATTGATCCCCGCCAAACGTGCTGCGCGCCGTACCAGATAAGCCATATCCAATAACAGTCCGCTGCCATCGTCGGCAGTGCTGCCCACAATCACCACGTACAGGGTACCTTCAGCGCTTCGGCAAGCCAGCACTGCTTGTGCTAACTGGTCAACTAAACTGCTTTCGTCGGCGGCGCGCTGCCCACGCAGGTGTGCAATCAAACCAGCGCGCGCTAACGTCCGCTGATCGCCCGTGCTTTGCGCCAGTTGCAAGTTGCTGACGCCCGCACTTCTGAGTTTGTCGCCGTCGAACCATTCGCGTAAACTGGCGTCCGTGCGCAAATCGCGGCGAGCCAGCTCGCTCAAATCTTGCGTCAGATCGAGCAGTTCAGCATCAGCAAGCTGTACCCCCGCGAACTCGATTAACGGTCGTGCAGCCGTCCGTTTGCGGCGCAGGTTGCCCGTGGCGATACTGAGCATCTGGACGCCTTTCGGCCACTGACCGCTGCTGGCATCGATCAGGTTTTTCTTCAGGTGGGTCAGTATGTAACGCCCACTGTCACCCACGCCGATCAATAAAGTGGGCTGTGCTTCCCACAGAACAGGCACGCTGTAGGGTGGAAGCGCGCCAGGTCGCACCACTTCCACCCGTTTGGGCGGCAGCGGGATCGGGTCTTGTTCTGGGTCTATTGTAGGGGGTCGGCACAAGAACGGCGCAATCAGCAGCGCACCCAATGTCGGTAGCAACCAGGGCAGTAAATTCAGCACATAGGGGCCAAATGACGTCGGCGTGATCGGCACACCCCAAAAAGCAGTATGCTGAAATACGCCGGGCTGCGTGGCACCGGGCAGCGCAATGGCATTCCCACTCTGGCCGGACGTTGGCTCAAATGAGGTATAAAAAATCCCCCAATTGCCATTAGCGGGTTTGGCGCTGAACGACAGCACCTTGCCATCGCGACTCCACGACGGCCAACTGTTGGAAGCGCCCGTCGCATTAGCGGTCAGTAAGGTTGCGTTTCCGCCCACCGCTGGCACTACATAAACTTTGGCATCCGGGTTGGCAAATGTGCCCTGCTGACCTTGATCGAGATGGGCACTGGTGAATGCCAGCCATTTGCCGTCGGGCGAATAGGATGGGTAGTAGTTGAAACGGGTAGGATCATCCGTGCCCTTAATCAACTGCGCAGTGCCGCCCGTCTCTGGCACACTATAAATGCGTGATGCACCCATCAGCCAAAAGCCGCCTTCCGGCGCATCCGCTTTATTTTCCACGCGCACAAAAGCGATCTGACCATTGGTGCCCCAGGACGGCATCGTTTGCGCAACCGCCGGATCGCTGGCACCTGCCAGGGGAGTAAGCTGCATCGTTTTCAAATCGAGAATGTTGATCGCCAAGTCCCAGGTCCCAATCGCCAACTTGGTACCGTCCGGGTTGAAGCTGAGGTAATTGCCTTGTATGGTCGGGATGGTGACGCGCTCGCCATTGAGCTTGAAAATAACGACTTGATCGGGCTGTGGACGATGATATTCGATGCCTGCCAGCAAACTTCCGGTGCTGGAAACGACATGACAGCCGACACAGCGCCCTTCGTTAGCGCTGCTGAAAGGGACTACCGCCGGGTCAGCACCTTGATTGAAAGCGGTTACATAAATGCCGGATTTATCAGTCTGAGTCGGGTCTTCGCGCCAGAAATACACACTGTCTTGTGTCGGACATACGCTGCCTATCACAGGCCAGATCATCAACCAAAGGATTGCGGCACCCCACTCCAGGCCGAGCAAGCGTACTACACTGCACAGGCGCAAGCCGCCGTTATGGATTAACGGTGCAAAGCGCAGCACTCGCCACAAGAGCAGCGCCAACAGCAGAAAAATCGGCAGCAAAATCCAACGGATCCAATCGAACATTGGCGCACAGAAATTAATCCCGTTCGTCAGGGCTGTGCTTGCGTCCGTATGAAAAGTAACCGGTACAATGGGCAGTGTGGGCATTGCCAAGGATTGCGGCGTGGGTGTGGGCAGCGGCGTTTGCGTCGGCGGCGGCAGGGGCGTATTGGTCGGCAGCAGCAGCACGGCGGGCGGCACGATAACGGTCAATGTGTTGGGCGTGCTGGCCGCACATGGGACATATTGAACAGTAAATTGACCGGGTGAGTGTGTCGTCATTTTCAGTGCACGGACGCGGAAGCTGACTGCAATCTGCTCGCCATCGTCTACGCTGCCGAGCGGTGTCCAGCGTATCGCGTCAACACTGGCTGCGCCGCCTGACGACACTGAAGTTGGAATGATCTCGAAGCCCGGATCGGTTCGCTGAAAGGCAATGCTCACATTGTTTGCGACTTTGAGGGTGCGCAGTGCATTGGCGCGATTTTGCAGTTCACTCAGCAAATTGGCGACATTGGGCACCATGCTCACATTTGCGTCGCTGCCCGTTAACTGCGTCAAAAAGCCTTTATCGACCGCGCTGCCTAATCCAATGGCAACAATCTGCACCCCTGCAATATTCGCCGCGCGTGCTTCTCTGAGTGCCGCATCGCGATCATTCGGTGTGGCAGCAATAAGCAGCACGAGTACCGTTTTATTGGCATTACCGCGCGTGGTAATGTCGGTGACCGTGAGCGTGCCTTTGTGGATTGCATCGGCCAGCGCCAACGGCACATCTTTCAGCGGAGCTTTATTCAGAGCGTCAATCTGAGTCTGTAAATCGTTGACGGTTACAGCGGATGGCGGCGCAGCACTGGTACTGCCATTTTCGACATACGGGATCGACCCGGTATTGGGTGACAGCGGAAATTGAGCCGATGTGTCCGCAGCGGTGACCAAACCAACGTGATCGGTATCAAGCGTAGGTGCTAAAGCCGTCACAAACCCGCGCAAGCTGGTTTTGAAGGCCGCGCTGTCGAAATGTGCGCGGCTGAGGGCGGCGGTCTGATCAACGACGAGTACTGCGTCAATATGCTGGACGGGTGTCTTCGGCGGCGCGGGGCAAATCTTGCGGCTGCCACTCAGCTTGAAGTTAATAATGACATCTTGACCTACCACCAACGGCATACCACTTATAGTTGAGCTAAGAGTGGGTGTTTCAGCATTCAGGCTATCGGCATTCGTCTGTGCATAGCTCGTTTGCAGCGGCATGAGCGCGGCGAGGATCAGGGTGATCAAGCCAATAGTCAGCCCAAAAAACAGGCGATTTCGCGTCTTTTTATAATGTGCGTAATATACCTTCCGACGTCCGACCATGCTGTATCCCTTTGATGCGTATTGATGCGCAAACTTAAAATCCTGGCGCGGCAAACTGTGCTGAGTTTTCTTGTCTGGCACTGCGCTCCAAGGATGAGATGGAGACGCTGCGCTTTCAACCCCGTTTTTGAGCGGGGTTGAGATGAGAAACTGCCGATGGTTTTAGTCGTTGAGTGAATTAACCCGACGGGTGTCTTTGGGTAGGTTATCTTTTGGCTTCACGAGCGGATTGTTGCTGATGTTATTGGTTTTTCCGGCATACTGTGCCGCCGATGTGTACTTGGTTTTCGACTCGTCCATCAGCACCATGATCGATAAGCTGTATAAGTCTTTCAACTCTTTCAGCTTTTGCTCTTCGGGGCGATTCACTGAGCCGCCTCTGTCGAATGGTTTAAGCCGTATTTCGACACTGTTGAGTTCGTCGCGTAATCCATCCGCCAATTCGTGCAGCACTTCCGCTTCGATAGCTGCCAGCGCAAAATCTTGAACGTTTTTATTAGTATAAGCGTCCTCCAGCGCGGTCTTGAACTCCGGGCTATCAGGCGTCAGTTGAGCAATCCCCGTCAGCGCTTCAAACCAGCCGTAAAACTCAGGGTACAAACCGCCGATGTGCAGCGCAAAAAACCGATCTTTGGCTTCTTTACGCTGTTTTCTCCTTAGATAAGCCAACACGCGCTCATCGTCGATCGTCTCGTACATCGTCTGGTTGTGCACTTCGCGTCCAATGTCGCGCCGAATATAGATGTAAGTCATCATCGCATCCAACATGGAGGGTTCCGGCTCTGGTTTGGTCAGCCACCACTCATCCAGTTTTTTGGGATCACGTACATTGGGTGCCAGCAGATAAAATACGCGCCAATCCCGATTGGACTTCTCTCTTTCGATCTCGTCAATGTCCATGATGATGACCCCATAGGCAAGCAGGGTCAGGAACTCGACAAAGCGTTTGCGATCTTCAACCAACAAACAAATCTGATCCTGCATCGCGCGTTTCTGCTGTCTCAAGTCGGTTTCGAGCCGTTCTTCATACTCACAGATATTCACTTCAGCGGGGAAGATATGCGCAAGGCGGCGCATTTCAAGCGGTGATTGGAGATAAACACTGCGATTCGCAACGATCGAGTCCATCTCATGTACGGGCAAGTCCTCAGCGAAGTTCACGACCGTCAGTCGGAAGCGATCATCGCAGTTGAGTTCTCTGAAAAGGACAACGTTTGTTGCTGCAACCCCTTTGTCTGCGCGCAGCACGTTCAGGATGTCGTCTAAATAAAGTTGATCCGCCGAGCCGCCTTCACGATAGGCCAGCAGAATATTACTGAACGTTGGCGAAATACCGCGACCACTGGCACCCACTGAACTATGCCCTAGCAAAACGCCCGTGTGATCGATTAGCTCACGCGCCAGATCGGCAGCGGGCAGCTTGCCGCGCAGATAAGCAACTACTGACTCGCTCTCGCGTGCGGGCGTGAACACCTGCCGACAAAATTTCAGCAGCAGCGACAGGTTCGCTTCACTCCAGCCTTGCACTTTGCGATCGATCGTAAGCGTTTGCGGTTTGCTGTACTCGCCCATGGTCAAGCCAATCTGCACAGAGCGATTGCCATTCAAATCCTGAGCAGGTGTAACAGTCCAGCGGAAGGCACGCATCGCCGTATCCTGTGCTTTAGCGCTGCTGCTGTAATACTGATAGCGATCGTCTTCCCATTGATCATCATTGATCACCCAACGTGACTCGACCTTCTCGACGTTCATCCGCAGCGTTCGCACCTGGTCAATGCCGACCAGCGCTGTAGCGTACAAGCCATGCGCATCGAGCAGCAGTGTTTGTGCCCATTCGTTGAGGCTGTTCATCGCACCGCGTACGTAATCGCGCATCATACGCACTGTCGTAATCAGTTCATCACGGATTACCTCGCCACGGTACACGTTGAGCAGTTCATCTGCCGCAACGATGAATGCTTGCTGCGCCTTACGCGCTGGATTGCCCGCTATCGGGTTGCCTGTATCGGTTGCTTTGTTTTTCATCAGGTCGGCTGTCGCATCATAGCTCGCCAGTACCTGAGCGCGTTTGCTGGTGCGTGAAGCATCGCCTTCGCGCACCTTGATGAGCAGGTTATAAACTTCGTTGAAGGTGTAATCGAATTCGCTCAGCAGTGCCAATGTCCAGCCGAGCTTACCTGCACGACTCTTGACCGGGCTGGCCTCGTCCTGACCGTTCAGTTGACCCTTCAGATACAGCGCCATGACGTCGCAGAAAACATCAAATTGCAGCTTGCGACAGGTTTCCGCTACGCTGTGAAACTCACCACCGGAGCGTCCACCATTGGAGCGTACCAGGCCGATTTGCCTGTCGAGCAGATCATCCGCTTCTCGGCGAGCGCGTTTGGCACCTGACACATAATCTTCACGCGGCTCCTTTTTATCACTTGGCATAATCTCAGTTGCCATCGTGCGATCTTTTTCTTTAGCGACACGTTGCAATGCTTGCTTTGTTTGCGAGTCGGTTGCGTTGCCGTCTGGCTGCAACAGCTTGAGCCATTCATCCATCGTGTTCGCTTGCAACCGCCGTGTGTAAGCGGCTTCGGTACTTTGATAATTGGTATATAAGCGGTAAAGCTCCGGCAGCAAGCCGGTCGGTTGGCGGAATTCTTCTGGTTTATCAATGTCGAAAATTTTGTTGCGGCTGCTTAAAAGCTGCGAAACCCCATCGACCACCTTGATTTGCAATTCTTGATTGGCGTCCGAGCGAATCGCTTTAGGTGTACGCGTGCTGAGGTCCACTTGTGTTTCATCCGGTGCTGTCAGCAGCTTGACAGTATCATATGCCAATTGATACGCCCATTGATCGATGATCTGTTGGATCGGCAAAATGACCGAGTAAGTGCCCAACGAACCGACAAAAGGGATTCGGACAGGTGCTTGTGCCGTGCGAAAGACACTATCTTGCAACTGACTGTTCAGAAATGGGCCGGCGTTGCTATCCATCAATGCCAACAGCGTATCGCACAACGTTGGTCCAATACCCATGCGCACTTCGTATTCATTGAGGCTGTGCCGGGGGCGGATACCGTCGATCAGGTACACGAAATCGAATAACTTGGAAGTTAATTTATTATGCCAGATGGATCGGTTCTGGGTGTTGTTCGGGTCGTGATAAAACATAGGGTAGCCCTCGCCCCAATCTTTGTTCATCACAAAGCGGTTAAGCTCACGAATGGCGGCAAAGCTGCGCATCTGCGCGGGCGCTTTCTGATTGTTATCCAACGTTTTATCGAATGCCTGGGGTAAAACGATCATAACACGCAGGGTGACATCAAAATTCGCCTCACGAGAAATCTTGCGGATCAGGTAGGCCACATCCAGAAATGTACCGGCCCCCGTGCCACCCGTGACGCTGCATACCAGATAAACGTTCAGCGAATTTGCTTCTCGGCTTGCATTGCGAATGCCGTTCAGCGTGTCTACCAGCCGTCTGTACAAACTTGATCCGCCTTCATTGACGACATCCTTGAACAATGCCAGCCGCCCGATCTGGCGAAATTGCCCGGCACCTTTATCAAACACAAGGATATTATCAGGCACATTTTTAAGATACCAGTCGGCTTGCAGCCAACTATTCAAGTACTGCATATCTTCATTTTTTCCGCTTTGCGCAATGTTCTTGATCCACGGTTTGGCGGATTCGGCATGTCCATCTGCCATCCCCAGAACACCGAACTCGCGCGGCGTGAGCGTCCAGCCGCGTGGAAAGTTGTAGCGTTTGATCGGGTCTTTGTCGGTGTCGAATACCAACAGACCAACCGTTTTAGGCACTTCGCGGTTGTAAATATTGAGCAGTTGTTCTTTGAGCAGCACTGTGCTCAACGCACCAGTGCCGCCTAAGCCGACGATTAAAGTAGGTTGAGGTAAATTAGGCATTACGCATTTCCTTGTATGTACTGCTTTGCCAGGGTTGCCATGTTCTTACGGCACAGTGTTCTCGCGGCACGGTGTGTCATCATGGGTAAGGACGTTCGACCAAAATTTTCGCGCCCGTCCGCGGATCATCCCCAATCGCTTGTGAGTCCGATCCATCTTCCGGCGGCTTCAACCGATAAGTGACTGACGGTTTATCTTTGAACTGTACCGTCAAAATGATTTCGCCGTCCTGCGCCAGTTTGCGGCGTTCCGCTTTGCTAGGCGCATCGGGTGTCGATGCCTCGATCGATTTGATACCCGGCAGATAGCCTTTCAGCTTGGCGTTCGGTACCTCTCGATAGGTGCTGCTGCGTGCCACACCGATATTCATCGATTGCAAATCCTCGACGTCGGTGTGCCCGGATGGTGCTGGAATTTCTGCTATAAACAGCAGCTGACCAAGCGGCGGCACCAACCCATTCAGCCAGCGGGCGTACAGGATGCCACCGCCGATGAGCAGTATCAGGAGGGCTATCAATCCGCCAATTTCAGCAAAGATCAGCGGGCTGATACCTACATTGATTTTCACCTGAGCAGTCTCTTCACCCACGCGAAAGGTGTTATCACCCACTCTCATTTGGGTTGGATCCGCCACTACCTTGATGTCATAGCCGCCGATTGCAGGCGCTGGTTTGAGATATTCGTACAAGCCAACGCCCGCCGCTGAAAGTGCTGGCGCATTGCCCATATCGGCACCATTGACACTCATCGTCAGTTTGAGGGGCAGCGTACTGCCGCCGGTGGTCGCTTGCAGATCAACAGGGCTGCCATTCACATCCTGTGCCGTAATGACCACGCGCATTGTCGGACGATTGAAAGGCGGCACGAGCGCATAAAACGTACTGTTGTTTTCCGGGGCGCTGATTTTAAGCGTCACATATTTCAATTGGCGAACATTAATCTTGCCCAATGGTACGCCAAAGACTTGCTTGCTGCTGCCATCCGGCAGTTGAAGCGTGCCTACCGCGCCCACAATCATGTCGCCCGCATCCGCCGCCGTTAATTGGGCGCTGTATTTACCGGGCGCGCCCGCGTCAGCGCTCATGCCAGCCTGTGACGGTGCAGGCAGCAGCGCATCCGTCCCCGGCGTTTTTCCGGCAGCCAGCAACCCGATATTAATTTTGAGTTGAGTGCATGGTACGCTGCCAATCGATACGCCGCTGGCACGCGAAATAAGCGTCAGGTTGACCGTTTGCGGCTGCGTTTGCAGCCAACTTGGCTCGAATGCATCCGGTTGTGGGATCACTTCGCTCACCGTGAAATAAGTCGGCGGCGCAGCGCTTGTATCCAGCACGACATGTGGTTTGCCGGGTGTGTCCGTGATCAGAGCACCGCTGCTATCTTTTAAGTCCGGCAAATCGCCCGTCAGCGTGATCGCATAACGGTCAACAGTTGGCAGCGCGATCGCAGCACTGGTATAGATCGCCAGGTGGTTTGCCGGATCATGTTGAAGCTGAAAATCAAGCGGTAGGCTGCCTGCCGTGCTGCCTTGAAAATGAGCCACCAGGTGAAGCTGAAAAGCTGGACTATCCGACGAATAATCCTGAGCAGCCTCACCACCCACCTTCACCAATTTAACGGACAGCTTGTTATCGGCCCAGACAAAGCCATCATTACCATCGTTGGCGGTCAGTTCGGCACGCAGCGGCAGCGCCTCGATACTTGCAGTCAGCTGCGTCAGCGCACCGGGCGGTGTGACCTTGAAGTGATAATCGCCCGGATACGGCTCGGCAAAGCGGTATTGTTCCAGCAGCGAATTACCTTGTCCGGTGATCAGTACATTCGGCAGCGGCGCACCGCTGCCAAAATCGAGCGTCTCACCTTTCGGCGTCCTGACGCTCAACATGTTGGACGGTGTAATCGTGTTTTTGTAAAGGCTGAGCGTAAAGGACTGCGTATAGGGATAGACAAAATAAGGCGTTTTGGCTTCACCCGTCGTCGGATCGATAGCGAGCACGGTAATCGTCCCGGCTTTGCGCAGGCGACCTAAAATGTCATGCAAAATATTATCAAAAGCCGGGATCGCCTCCGCAGCACTTGCGGCGCGCTGAGCTAGACCGTGGGCGCGTCCGGTTGCCATGATGTCCATCCAGGTTTTGCCGTATTGATCCCAGAACTTGGACTTAGCATCCGTGCCTTCAAAGCCGATCAGGTACAGTTCGTATTCGGGTGATGGAAATGCTTTTACAACGTCACGGACATGGGCAAACTGTTCATTCGCGCCTTGTTCGTCGCAGCGCAGGCGGGTACATGGTTTGCCATCCGTCAGCGTCAGAATTGCCCGTAAGTGACGACTCCCTGGTGCTGCCACGGGCGCTTTGTCCATCTGAGCACGCGCCAGGTCGAAAGCCGCTGCAAAATCGGTGTTGCCCTGATTTTTGCCGTTATAAGCCACTTTAGCGAATATTCCGCGATTAGGATCGATCAATGCTGCGCGCGTGTCTGCATCGGTCGCCGCTGAAAGCTCGATCCAATCCTTGACTGCTAACGCTTTATCGCCAAAAAAGATAACGCTGATGTTCACCGGCACTTCTGGCGCGACCGCTTGCCGCCATTCCAGCAAGCGTTGCACCGCACTAACGGCCACATCAAAGCGGGCACCGTCCTTATCCGTGGGCACTGCGTTTTGAGCGCGTTCGAGGACCGGGCACGCCTGGCCGCACATGCTGCCGGATTGATCGATGATCAGCAAAAAATCGAGACCGCTGTAGGCCACGTCAGACGGCGATGCTGCGGAGGTTGTTCCGGGCAGTGGGGCGGTTGCAGCGCCACTAATCGCACCGCTTGCTGCTGATCGAGTCGCTGCGGCTTGTATTGTTGGCGCGGCAGTGGCAACTTGTGCCTGAGCGGTGCTGTGATAAGTGGTCGTACCGGCGATCGTCAATACGCTCATTACGCCTAGTACGATGACCGCCCACCGCGCGAGTTGATAGCGAACTGCTTTCAATGGATCAATCCTTTCAGTGGGCAGCATTGCACGACACAGACATAGCCACAAGGTTTAACCAGTGAATTGGAATGAGCGGAGCATTTCATTTAACAGCGGCATGGCGACCTCACGCGCTGTGTCACTGCAAGAAGTGGTGAGCGTAAACATGTTTTGATCCTTTATGAAAATAGATTGTGATTGAACGACATGTACGTTATTTTCTTGATTGTACCATTGGTAAGCCCGATAGTATCCTGTTGTATTGTCGAGCGCTACAGGTCCTTCCGTTTCAATCTGATAGTCTGGATAGTCGCGCTCTTGTGACTCGCGTGAGGTTTCGCCAACGGCCAATGCCGTAACGGTCGGCTCTACGGTACGCAGCGTCACTACCAGATTAGCCCGCAGTGCCTGATGTTGGCCGGGTTCCGCGAACATCGCTTGAATATTGGGGGCGGCTAACACAAACCATCGAGAAGGCACCCGCAAAGTAAAGTTTGGGCCTTGAAATTGCATCCAGGTGATCGTTTCAGTCATTATTTTCTCCTACGCTCAGATAAACCGGCGTCAGCCGAACAGCTTAAAAATATCTCTGCCGATGTTAGTGATGGATAGTGCCGCTTCGTTAACGTTCAAATCGACATTGAACTTAACCCCGGCACCCAATCCGAATGTTAATCCCAGATCAACCGTTGCTTTAACGTGTCCGTTATCGTAGCCACCTTGCACATCGAAGGTCGCGCCCAAGCCGTAACTGACGCTGCCTGTAACCGATCCGCCGACTCCGCCGACATCAACTTTGGCGGTTGCCTGCGCTTTTTCACCGATAAACGCATCAACTTTGACTTCGCCCTCCAGCTTATCCGGGCCGATCGATAGATTGGCGTCGCCTTTGGCGTTTGCGCCAATGTAAGCATCATAGCTGACGCCTGCCGACGCATCGACCGGGCCGAGCGGTACGTTCCCTGTACTGCCACCGCCGTGCATATGAACTGCATACACGCCAACATCGAAATTTGCGTCGGCTTGCAGGCTTCCGTCTTTGGATTGGAAACTGCCGCCATATTTGGCCTCGACTTGCCCAACGTCTACGTTGAAGTGGCCTTGATCGTCACCCACATGATAGCGCGAGTTGTCGATGAGCGTTCCATGGTCATCCCAGTAGGTAATGGTGCCATCGTGTTGAATAGGCGACCCGTTTGGATCCAAGTCAAGTGCTTCGGGGGGCTGTGTGTCGTTAATAACACCATTACCGCCAATGACGCCTGATCCGCCACCACCACCGCTGAAGCCGTGAAACCTGCTATCGCGGCCAATAGTGATTGGCGTACCCCAACTGACGCCAGCTGCCTGTGCAATGTCGTGTCCGGCACTATCCAGCTCACGTGACACCGAAGAAAGCGATGGTTGGAAATCGCGCAGCACATCGGAGGAGCGTGTGTAGTCCGCCCGAAACGTATCAGCGGCGCTGCTCTGATAACGCTCTGGACCCAAAGCTTGCACATGTTCATCAACCGTGCTCAACGCTTGCGCAATTCGATCGCGGCTGCTGTTGATCGTTAAGGATGTTTGCGCCATCTGGTCTAGTGCAGCCCGCAGCCCACCACTTGCATCTGTCATAACGTCTCCTTAAGGTAACTGAATGTTATAAACTTGCGGCGTGACATTTCCGGTTGAGCCGTTGGCAAGCACGGGTATGATCCGCACTGCTTGTGCTTTAGCGCCCTGTGCAATCTGGAAGATGAACCAGCCGCTGGTGCTGCCATTTTTACCGATGGCCTGCATACGTTCATCTTTACCATCAGCCAGCAATAAACCATCTTCGGGTTTGACCTGTGAGCCGTCTTGCAAAATCAACAGCACTTCTGCTTGAGGCGGCTGCTCACAGGTATTCAGCTTGCACTCGAATGCCGCGCGGAGTGCATAAAAATGAGTTTTGAGGATCGGCGTCGCTAACGTAAACGCATTCCCTGACGATCCACTTGCGACGCGCAGCGATGCATCTTCAACCGCAGTGATATGTAAGACACCCGCCGCGTACGCCTGATGAGGATCGCCACTCAGCGGCTGGCTATGATCGGTTAGCAGCGGCACTTTCAACAGGGGATCCAAAACGGTGGTCGGAATGTTGACCACCGATGGTGCGTTAACTTGATTGAGCGTGCTTACTAATGCCCCTAAGCCGACAGAAACGGCCATCAACGCGCCCAAAATAAACAGGAATCCCGCGATCGATACCCGACTTAGCACGCCCCGCCGGGCGGGTTGCACGGCCAGCACTTTTACATAAGGCGTCTCACGCTGTAAGGCTTCACGCGCCATCGCCCCATATTGGCCTTTTGGAAAGCGATTTGCCAGATCGCCCAACTGTTGAGCACATGCATTCTCATCTGACTGCGCGTGCGCGCGAAGCCACAGCGCGGCCTCAGTGCTGCGCTGCGCTTCGGGCAGCATGTCCAATTGGCTGAGGGCTTGTGCTTTCAAGCCTTTATACAGCGTTCGATTAATCTCAATCAGTTCAGGATTCATCAGGCGTTCCAGCGCTTAAGCCCAGGTCGGCCATCAACCCTTTGACGTCCAGGTAACTTGACGGCACTGCTTCACGTGCTGCCGAGCTGTAAGGGCTGGTAACCACCTGCGCATTGGAGCGGAGTGCTTCCGGTGCGGCGGGATGTGCCCAGGTTGCGCGTGCCGACATCGGCCAGCTATCCGGCACGCTGTCAGAGGTTTCGCTGAACGCAAATTGAACTACCTGTGTCCCTTTACGTGCCACATAAAAAGCACGCCCTTCAGGTAAGGTTACTTTTTGGATAGCCGTTGGTGCCCGTCCGGTGAGCGTTTGCAGCCCGTCCGAGGAAACCAGGCTGAAGCCGGAACGCCGTGCGACCATTTGCTTACCGACCGGATCGATGACCGAGTCATAGGCACCCGTCACCCATACATACAATCCCAAATTGCTGCCACGCTGCATTTCTGCCGCCAGCCGCTCTAATAATGGGGTGTATTCACGCAAGCTGTCACAATCCTCGATGACGATGAGCAGTGCTGGAAAAGGTGGCGGCTCTTTGCCATTGCGTACCGCTTCGGGCAGCGTACGCTCCTGCGCCTGCAACCATTGACGACGCGCGCTGAGTTCCGATCGCAGGTGGGCAAGTTGTTCGATCAAGGCCACATCGTCAGTCACGTAGGCCAAGACATGTTTGAGATCCCGTAATGAGCGCAAGCTGCTGTCACGAAAATCGATCAACAGGATATGCAGCCATTCTGGGGCGCGTTGTCGTGTTGCGGCGCGAATTAAGGTGCGTAACACGCTGCTCTTGCCAGAACTCACCGGCCCCGCGACCATGAAGTAACGCTGGCTGTTCCACCAATCCAGCTCGAAAACACTACACGGATCGTCATCCATTCGCCCAAGCGGAGTATTGATCTGATACAAATTGGCGCGCGCTGTCGTTGCAACCGGCAGCGTGACGAACGGTACAATTTTTGGCAGTGCCTCGATCGGCAGCGGCCCGCCTTGTGCATGTGGATACAAGTTTCGCACTTGCTGTATGCTGTCGATTAAATCAATCGTGGTACTGCCAGATGCGCTGAGTCGGAAATCGGGCAATGCCGCTTGCATTAACAAAGGTGGATTGCCACGATAAAAGCCGCGTCCCGGCACACTTTCGATTTCCATCCCGAACACGCGTCCTACAGCACTTGCGTAATCAGTCATTTCGCCCAGGCGTAGTGCAATTCGCTGCTCAACCAATGAACGCAGCCGATCGGGGAGCGTATTTGGGCTGCTGCTGTTCACAACCAGATAAATGCCAAATGCACGGCCTTCATTGAGCAGGCGCGTAAAGGCTTCCATGTACTCCGGGTTTTTATCCTGCGTCTCACGAAGCTGCTCATATTGATCGATGAAAACAATAATGCGTGGACTGTTCGCAGCGCCCCCTTGCCGTTCGTTGAGCGTTTTCAGCAAGCGGTCAAACAAGCGGCGAATGCGTTCGGGCTGCGTCCCATAAATGACTCGCGCCGCGTGTGGGAGTTGGCTTAATTCATCCAAACCTTGCCCTGTGAAACTGAGCATATACAGGTGCAGCGCATTTGGGGCATTGAGCGCCGCCAGGCTCAGCGCCAGGGTTTGCAGCAAAACGGTCTTTCCAGTGCCAGCCCCCCCCATGATCAGCACATGCCCGGTTTTACGCTCTTTATGTGCTTCACTTTCAGGGCTGTTAAAGTGCAGCCACAACGGATGCTGAGTTCGATTGTGAATGTCGTCTAATATACCGATTGGCACACTACCCGCCGTGATCGGCTGTCCAAATTGATCGTGCTGCGGGATCGCGCCAGCGGCGGTTTGGTTGCTGGCGCTATCATCTGGTATGCGCAGCCGTTCAAACACCTGACCTAGCGTAACAATCGGCAGCAGCGGTGGCAGCAGCAGTCGTTTGGTCCAGCTGACCCCGTGTTGAGTGGCGTGCTCGATAGTGTATTCAGCGATCGCTTTGGCAATGGTTACTGAGCGGCTCTGGGCAGTATGCGGGCGAATTGTACTGTTACCCGCTTTCAGCAGATTGATCCGCTCGCCTTGTTCATCAATCAGATCGAGTACATATTCTTCTTGCGGCTGTGCAGCGGCTTCCGCGCTTGGCGGCATATATTCAGCCCCCACATAAGCTGCCTGAAACTGCTTGAAAACACCTTGCGTACCGACCTGGAAATAGCCGCGCCCCGGCCAGCCAGTTGGCAGATAAGCAGCATCCGGGCGGCGCAGCATAGCGCGGCTGGCTTCCAAAGTCTGGACGCGCAAGCAAATACGAAACTGTAAATTGGCATTCATTTCATCAGTGACAACGTTCATCGGGCTTTGCGTGCCCAACAGCAGATGCAATCCCAGGCTGCGCCCTACCTGTACGGTGCGCACCAGTTCACTCATGAAATCGGGCATTTCGCGCGCCAACTGGGCGAACTCGTCTACGATGATGAATAAATGGGGCAGCGGGCGAAAGTCGTCTGGTACCGCGCCCTTGCGCCATACATACAAATCGTGATACTGAGTAATATCGCGAATTTTGATGCTTTCCAGATAGCGTTGGCGATCGGTTGTTTCAGCCTTGATCGCTTCTAAAGCACGGCGTGCCATGGTGCTGTTGAGGTTCGTCACGATGCCCGCTGTATGCGGTAAATCAGCAAAAATGCCGAAAGTAGCGCCGCCTTTGAAGTCGATCAACAACAGCGACACAAAATGTGGATGATGTTCTAACACCAGCGAACAAATCAGCGTTTGCAACAGCTCACTTTTGCCGGAACCGGTCGTGCCAGCCAACATGCCGTGCGGGCCGTGCATATCTTCATTCAAATCGATCATCGTGTTGACGGTCAGGCTTTCGCGTCCGAGCGGAACTCCATAAGGCAGCACCCCTTTACGTGGCAAACGCGCCCACCGATCATTGATGGGCAGTTCTTCAACGCGCTGCACACCGTACATATCCAAAAAGTCAACGCGCTTTGGAATACGGCCCGCACTGCTTGCCGCGCGTAATGTTACGCTCGATAAGGCACGCGCGATGCGCTCGCATTCGTTGGTGCTGAGCTGTTCGGCCATGCCTCGCACCTGGAAGCCGTCAGCGCCAGTACGCGCGTAGCGAAAATTACCAGAGTCATCCACTTCAATGATGGCACGGCAATCACCCGGTAAAGCCGCTAAGCTGCTTGCCAGACAAAGGGTCGAAGCGCCTACCTGATCCCCTTGTCGCAGCAGCGTTGCATAGACCGGCTCGTTTTCGACTAACTCGATACCATCCACGATCAGCAGCAAATGTGGCAGTGTGGTCGGTACTTCAGCTTGCTGGCGGCTGTCCACTTCTTGCGCCAGGACACCCATCAAAGTTCGCACCGCGTCTTCTTTGAAGGCGAGCAAATCAGCCGCGCCGCCGCGCTGCCCGATGCTGACGTGCGGCAGCCATTCCATCCAGCGCCAATCGCCATAATGTGCTTGCGTCGAAACCAGATAAATGCGCAGTTCTTGTGGTGTGTGCGCCACTGCAAGCTGGCAGATTAACGTTCGCATCTGGCGCAGCAGTGCCGAGCGTTGGCCGCCAACGCCTATCGATACGTCCTCGCGCAGATTCACCAGAACAGGTACCTGGCGCAGATAGCGGTAATGTTCCGCAATAGCCAGCGTGTAGCCTAACAACTCACTGTTACCATCAGGGCTAGGGGACGTGACCTGAACTGTCGAGAGCACATCCCCGCGTCCGATCCGAACGCACGTAAAATCGGCATCCTCAGGCCGCCGGTACCACAATGCCAGATTTTGCTTCAGTGTAATGTCCAACAATGCGGATGTTTCGGGGTTGTTGGTTTCCAGAATCACCCGTTGAACATCTGCTGCGGCTTGTAACCGTGCGCGCTTCTGTTCAACCAAACGAACATACTCCAACCAGTTTTGGGCTTCTTGGCGAGTGTGTTGGCGACGGGCATGACGTTGTGTGTAAAGCGAAACGCCGATCGACACAAACCCTAACCCGACCATTGGCAGGGTGAACAGCAAGCCGCTCAAAGGATCGGCACCACTGCTGGCTGGACGTAATAAATAGACCAGCGCCATTAACCCGACACTGAGCGCCGGCAGTAAAGCCAGCACCTGTGAAGTGGCAGGTACCTCCGTGCGCACTGGTGGCTCTGGCAATTCGACGCTGTCGATCAGCGGCTCAGCCTGGATACGTGGCGGGCGGTTGAAGTGCGCCGATAAATCAGCAGCGAATGGCTCACTCGTCAGATTCATAAAAACTTTCTAACGGTTGACAAATCAGAAAAAAAAGAGTGGGGCGGCCTGGCAACCCGCCCAAAATGTAAAAATGTGGATTAAAAAGTACGGATGGGTTGGCTGACTAGCTGCCTTTATTATCCGCATTGCGCATTTGAGTCGCTTGCGTTTGCAGTTCTTCGGCGAAGGCGCGCACGGTGCGTGCCCAACTTTGCATCTCTGGGCGCGATTGCTCCCAAAGGCGGCGGAAGTGACTGGCGCGCTCACCCATCCAGTCGAGGCTGCTGACCGCCTGATCGAGTGTGTTGACTTCGCGCTCAATAGTGTCTGCTTGCTGACGAATAGTATCCGCACGGGTAAATAATTCTGTATAAGGTACTTGGATTATCGAGGCCATGATTTGGGGTCCCTTCTATGACAATGGATGCGATTATCGAACCGTTTGACTAGCGGGCCGCAGCCTCAAACTCCGCAGCAGCAGTTTCCAATTCACGCGAAAACTTTCCCAGTTCAGTGCTGATTTGATTCAGCTGCTCAGTTTTACTTGCCAATTCACTGCGTAACCGATCGGCTGCCTCGCTCATGAATCGGTCAGGACCGACGGCGCGAAATTCATTGGTAGTATTCTGAACGGCGTTCTGAATATTGCTGGACGAGCGGGTAACGGTTTGCGCAGCATCACGCATCCCCTGAATACTTACGCGAACATCAGGCATAAAAATTTCCTTTCTGGTTGAACATTAATCAGTGCATTTACTAAAATCATGCATTTTACTCTGCACTTTTCGACATTCGTTCAGAACCTGGATACTGTCGAGACTGAAGTCTTTTACAGGTCAAAAAGTTCGAAAGTCTTAGGGTTCGCCTATTTCATATTAGCACGATCAAGAATGCATGACTTCAAATGCTTATTATGGAAGATGTTTTTAACAAATGCAAGTGCTTTTTGCATATTTACGAAAAATTCATAATGCTAGAGAATAATCAGTTAGCAGAAGTTGTTTTTGTTAAAAAAGTACGTCTCAAAAGAATCGTGGATAAATATTTGCTGCCTGTTGTAATCTACATGCTATGCAAATGTTGCCAGAATCCTTTGCCCCAACCCCATGTGCCTTCTGGTGAGCTAAGCGCTTGCCATTCTCCTGGCAGATCTAACGCATTCACTTGCTTTCCGCCGTAACGCTGATTATCATCTGCTTATCGTTGAATAATAAGAACAAATACACAAAAGGTATAGTAAATGCAAATTATTCGATTGACCTTGCAAAATATTGCAACTAACCATCTGTTTCAATTTCAATTTAACAAAGACGCAACCGTACAGCAGGTTCACGAGCATCTCGTTCAGCAAGTGCAAGGGCGTCTTGATACATTAGAGCTGGCACGCCGTATCGAGCCTCATCAGCGTTTGGTAGATGTTGGGGTGCAAACAGGCGATCGATTGCTGCTGTTTGCGGAAATACGCGCCAGTACACCCACTGCGCTGGCAACACCTCCCCAATCTGGCTATCGTACGCTCACGGTCGTTGGGGACGATCGCGAAATGAGTTCCGGCAGCAAAACAGAGCTTCGTTTAGGGCGTTTTGACGGTGGTGTTACGCCTGACATCGATATGGATTACATGGTTGGCAGCACAGCAGCGCGTTATATCCTTCCTCGCATTTTTGCGCGCTTCTGGTTTGATGATGGTCGTCGTGTCTGGTGGATGGAGCGCATAGGCGAGTCGAGCGTCATTCTCAAAATGGACGGGCTGCCCGTCAACAACGCAGTGACTTTACATAACGCCGTTCAGCTAAGTTTTCACCGTCTGTCCGGTCAACTCATTTGTCAGTTTCGCGTTCAAATCGACGAGCCTGTTCAAACGGTTGAGGATCGGCTGCCCGGCAGACAGCGCGGCGGGACAGAACGGGTATCCCTTGCCATGATCGTCGGCAAAGAAGAGGCTGCCTACACGCTCCGCATCTCTGATAACCTGTCATTCGATCAGCTTTTGAATAATTTGCATGATTATCAGCCAGCAGTCCCGAATACCCCCTTTGGACTTTATCTGGCGCGTCCACTGCTCATCAGCCGCAAGTTGGAAAGTATGCTGCTGCAAGCCGACGAATTTTTATACGCAGGTCAGGACATGACCATGCGTACCCAAAACCAGATCATACTTAAAGAATCAATCACTAATGAGCCTTTTGATCCGCTGGCCGGGGTGACTGATGATGTCTACCTGATCGGCAAGCAAGGTGCGCGCCGCAAATTGGCGATTGATTTAAGTGCGGTACGCGGTGCCGAACGCATTTCAGCCGAGCAAGCGGAGCTGCGCTATTCGCAAGATAGCTGGTGGGTACAACTGGCAGCCAACGCGCGTACTGCCGGATTTATCAATACGACACGCTTGAGCAGTGAGCGTGCGATGCCGCTTACCAATGGCGATGTCCTCAGCTTTGGCCCAACTGTCGAGCATTTCAACGTTCGTTTAGTCGTCGATATTACTTCCAAAAAACAGACTAAAACAGCAGAAATACAAAGTAGTCCATAACTCACATCGTTTTGCAGGCGAACCCATAATTAGTACGCGCATGAAGCTTCAATGTCATGAAGAAGGGTTCAAGTTATCTCTCAAAAAACACTTGACAAAAAATCGGCAGGCGCTATCCTCGTCAATGCATACGATTGGATAAACCTGTTTAATTTTTGCATAACGTATAATTTGTCAAAAATAGTTGCGTTAAAATGCCGAATACTACAAAGTTTTAATCATGTCTGCGAAGGTCAACTAACCCATCGCTGAAGAACTCGTTTCGTCAGCAATACCTTTTTAAGTTTATTTTTGCGCACAAAAGGACAATCTTTCATGCGTTTACAAAGCTCACTAGCCGGGACATGGCGTTTTCAGCTCGATCCAGACGGACTTGCACGG
>Ga0209724_1000242_pt1 | contig 56135 bp, 54 predicted proteins | sample grotaG_FD_184143 | JGI IMG/M metagenome (GOLD analysis project Ga0209724, IMG submission 184143) | Glacier valley bacterial and archeal communities from Borup Fiord, Nunavut, Canada, to study Microbial Dark Matter (Phase II) -... | ecosystem: Environmental > Aquatic > Freshwater > Ice > Glacier ...
CCAATGACGACTGGGTCATCACGGACGGCGGTTCGGCTATCCGTTGCGACACAGAGGGCATGAGAGAAGAGCTTGCAGAAGTTCCTGTAGAGCACCGATCGGCACAGACGCTGGAGATCCTTCGGGCCTACCAGGCGGACGCAATTGCCGCCCGATCGAAATGACCCGAACTCTGCTTCGTATTCCGAAATCATCAGCAGCTGCCTGCTACCAGAATCGGTAGACGACCCTGCCACGAGTTCGTTCGTCAAGTCGCTAGTAATACAAACTGTTCGCCGACCGATTCGATCTGAGGAAGATCACATGATTGAAACTGCAAGCTCCGTATTCGGCGTTATGGGAATCGTTGTTTTCTCTGTCTGGTTTTTACTGACGATCGCATTTCAGAAAAATAATCGGCTCAGCCGGCTGACTACACGGTTTGACCGGTTCACACTCATACCAAAATGGTCATTCTTCACGCCAGATCCCGGTGCGAGTAACTATCACTTTGTGTATCGCAGTCGCGAGGATGAAACGAGCGTCAGTCCATGGTTGGAGTTGAATCTATCCCCGAGAGGAATTCTCTTTCCCCTTTGGAACCCTCGAAAACGCTACCGAGAGGGCATGATCGAACTGTTTCAGTTGCTGGCGCTTTCTCGTATCAACTGCTCTGCAGAGCGGCTTCAGTTCACCGCGCCATACGTAATCTTGCTTGACGTTGCGCGCAAGCGACTCGGAGGTTCATTGTCCTCGCAGGCGTTCTACCAATTTGCTGTGGTTGAAACACGCGGTCCAAGCGGAGCTTCTGTGCCGCGAGTTCGTTTTTATTCGCTGACCCACCCGGTGTCATAAGCCATGTTGACAATCGAAAGCGCCGCACGGATTACTGCCGTCATCGTGGGCATAGGCATTCTTCAAGGTTCTTTGCAATTGCTTCTGAGTTTGAAGGAATTCGTCTCGAGCGGGCTGTTTGACTGGAATAGCAGGCAGATCCTCGCTGGGTCACACGGTGCGATACGTGCGTCGATGGTCGGGCACAGCGGCTCAGTGTGGCTACGGATTGTTGTGATTGCTCGAATCGTCTGTTCCATAGCGCTGATCATTCCGTTTCAAAGCAACCTGCTCTACGCCAGTTACGCAACGATCATTTTGCTATCAAGCCTTTTTCTGGCCTACCAAATTCGCTACGGCAGAGATGGCTCCAATCAAATATCGGTCATCATCCTCGCGGGCTTGGCATTCACCTTCCTGCTCCCAGCGTCGAGTCCTTTTCAGGCCGTGGGTTTGTATTTCATCGCGGCGCAGGCTTTGTTCTCATATTTCGCTGCGGGAATATCGAAGATATCCAACGAACAATGGCGTCAAGGATCAGCGCTTCAAAGCATTCTCAACACCGCTACCTATGGACAATCCACGGCCGCAGCCGTACTTCTTAGGCGACCTTGGCTTGGAGGCTTCGTCGGATGGACAGTTATCGTCGTGGAGATCATTTTTCCCGTAGCCCTTGTGGCTCCCCCTGGCGTACTGGCAGCGCTGCTTTTTGCCGGGGCGATGCTCCATCTCGGAACAGCCGTGTTGATTGGCCTCGACACTTTCTTTTGGGCCTTCACCGCGGCATTTCCGGCGATCATCTTCGTGCACGGGGTTCTCGTCGGCTGATAGAACAGCCGTGAAGTGTCAGGTCATTTCACGAGTAAAACCCGCACCCTGACAACCGCAGCACCGAAGCTCGACAACGTCGTGGATCGAACCGGTCGCCGGGCTGACCACCCTCTGACAGTCCGCTACGCGACCGTGACCGACAGCTCCGCGAGCAGCGAGGTCACACGAGCCTTGATGTCGTCCCGGATCGAGCGCACCTCCGCGATGCTCTTACCCTTCGGGTCGACCAGTTCCCAGTCTTCGTAACGCTTACCAGGGAAGATAGGGCACACGTCGCCGCAGCCCATGGTGATGACGACATCCGAATCGCGCACCTGCTCGGTAGTCATGAGCTGGGGGACACCCTGCGAGATGTCGATGCCCTCCTCGGCCATCGCCTGGATGGCGATCGGATTGATCTGGTCTCCCGGCTCCGACCCGCCGGACCGCACTTCGACAGACCCGCCCGAGAGGGCACTCAGGTAGCCAGCGGCCATCTGCGAACGGCCAGCGTTGTGGATGCAGACGAACAGCACGATGGGCTTGGAGTCCATGAATGAAGCGTAGTTCACGAGGCCCGCCGTCACCGGTGAGAACCGAGTCGATACAGTGTGCTGGTGAGCGGTTTGGAGGAGTTGGACGAGGCGGATGCATCCACTCTTCGATTCCCCGGTGACACCCTTCCGGCCCGTCTGGCCGCCGAGTTTCTCGGAAGCGGCCTCCTCACCGCCCTCGTGATCGGCTCCGGAATCGCCGCGCAGCGCCTCTCTCCCGGGGACACCGGCCTGCAATTGCTCGAGAACGCCCTCGCCACCGCGCTGGGCTTGCCGGTACTCATCCTCGTTTTCGCTCCCGTGAGCGGCGCGCACTTCAATCCGGTCGTCTCGCTGGTCGATTCGATTCTGGGTGCCCGGCCCTGGCGCGACACCGCGCTGTACATTCCCGTACAGGTGATCGGGTGCTTCGGCGGCGCCGTTCTCGCCAACCTCATGTTCGGGGCGGCCGCCGTCACCATCAGCACCACCGATCGGTTGAGCCCGAGTCATTTTCTATCGGAGGTCGTCGCGACCGCGGGGCTCATCCTGGTGATCTTCTCGCTCGCCCGTACCGACCGCGGCGCGCTCACGCCTGCTGCTGTCGGCGCCTACATCGGTGCCGCCTACTTCTTCACGAGCTCCAGCAGCTTCGCGAACCCGGCGATCACGATCGGGCGTATCTTCAGCGACACTTTCGCGGGTATCGCGCCGGGCTCCGCCCCCGGGTTCGTCGTCGCGCAACTGGTGGGCGCCGCGATCGGGCTCGGGCTCGTAGTCGGTTTCTTTCGTCGCTGAGTCGCGCGCTCACGCCGCGGTGCGCAACATCCCACCGAGGCCGGGCGTGACGAGTAGTTCGCCCGCGCGGTCGACCGTGAGCACGTCGATATCCCAGTTCGCGGTCGCCCGCGAGAGAAAGTCGTAGCCGGCCGCGATGATCGCGGTGGCGAGTACATCGGCCGTCTCGATGTCATCGGCGAGCACGCTCACCTGCACGAACTCCGGGGCACTCTCCGACCGGGTGAGCCAGATGTGGTCGCCGCGCTCGGCGCTCCCCGAGGTCGCGATGGCACGATGCACCGACATCGGAAAGGAGCACAGCGGTGCAGCGTTACGGTCCCCGGCGTGCGCCGGGTCGGTGATACCGGTTCGCCAGGGCACGGCGCGCGGGGCCATTCCACCCGTGAGGATGTCGCCCCCGACGTTGATCGTGAAGTCGAGGCATCCACCCGCCTGCAGCAGCGCGCCCGACTCGGCGATCGCGCGCGCCTTCACGAGCCCGTTGAGGTCGATGACGCCGTCGGGCCGGTGGGGGGTGAAGCTGCCGCCGGTCAGCGATCGCCACTCGAGCGCGCTCGCGTAGGCATCCCGGAGTTCGGCGCTCGACTCGGCCAGCGTCGCCCGCCCGCTCGCGATCAACGACAGCTCGGAGTCGTCACGGTAGAGGCTGAAGCGGGATTCGGAACGCTCGAAGAGCTCGCGCACGTCGGCGACCAGTGCCATATGTTCGCGCGGCACCTCCAGGGACGCAACCGTTCCCATCGTCGTGAAAGTGTTACGCATGATCTAGAAACCGGCCTGGTCGAGGGCGGATTGAACAGAAGAGAGATACCCGCCGCTCGTGTAGGTCGCGCCGCTCATCGACGTGAACGAGGCGGATTGGTTCGACAGCACTTCACTTCGGAGGATGGGGGCGGCCTCGCGACTGTACCGTGCCGACTCGCTTCCCTTATCCGTCAGTTTCAGGGGTACGACGTCGGTGATCCTGCCCCCGCTGATGGCCACCCGTACCTGCACAGTGCCGTAGACGGTGTCGACGAGATCGCCCGTGTAGACCCCGTCGACAGCACCGGCAGGGGCGGGTGGAGCGACGGGTGCGGGAGCTGCGGCAGCGCCGCCCGCGGGCCGGCCGGTGGTGCCGCCTCCGCCGGGGGCGCTCGACCCCGGCGAAGGCAAGGCCACTCCGGCGCCCGGGCTGGCCACACCGGTCGGGCTGGCCGGGCTCGCGGTCGCCGTCCCCCGGGGCTCGGCGCCCACTCGGGAACCGGGCGCGTGCCCACTGGCCACCGTCGCGGCATCCACCGTGGCGCCCGCTTGCCAGCCCGCCACGAGCACCGCCGCTGATGCGACGACGCTTCCGATGACCGCGCGCGCTCTCACCAGTCGAACCTCTCCGAGTGGATCTGATGCCTTGGGACGCCAGCGGCTCGGGCCGCGGCGCTGATCGAGTCGAGCCAACCGCCCGGCCCGCACAGGTAGAGGTCGGTGTTCGCCAAGTCGGGCAGAATGCTCTCAATCGTCACGCCGCGCTGGGCGTCGCCCACCGACATCCACGAATTCGCACCGCTCGCCCGGGGTCCGACAAGGGAGTAGCACGCTGCCCCCCGGCGGGTCGCCAACTGCTCGATCTCGTCCCACAGGTACGCCTCGTCGGGCTGCGATGCCCGCAACAGCACGGTCGCCTCACCGGGGCCGAATTCACCCTGCTCGAGCATGGCGCGGATGGGCGTGACCCCGATTCCCGCCGCGACGAAGGCGACCTTCGGTGCGATGCGCGTCGCGCTGGTGAATAGCCCGTAAGGCCCTTCGATCATGACGCGTGTGCCCACCGGCACGTTCAGCACTCGCGAACTGCCGTCTCCCAGGCCGCGCACGGTGATGCGCGCGACCGTGTCGGTGGGGAGGGCGGAGAGGGTGATCGGATGCGAGTGCCACCACGTCTTGCGGGTCAAAAACCGCCAGACGAAGAACTGCCCGCCGACCGCATTGAGGGCGGAGAGTCCGCGCCCGCGAAGGAACATGGACGTGACGCCGGGCGCGACCGGAGAGATCGCGGCAACGGTGATGCCGTGCCGCACGCTCGAGACGACCGGCACGACGAAACGGAACACGGCGATCGTCCCGAAAGCGATCACGTACAACGCGATCCAGTAGTAGCGCTGCCAGGTACTGTCCGCGAGCACCCCGCCGACACTGAGCTGATGGGGGATGGCGAAGGCCACCGCGACATAGCTGAGCAGGTGGATGAGATGCCACGCCTCGTAGCTGAACCGTCGCCGTACCGCCACGAGCGAGGTGACGACCACCGTGATCATGAGCCCCAGCGCGATGAAGGCCAGCGGCATGTCGGGGATGGACAGCATCGGGATGATCTCAGCGATCGGGTTGACGCCTGCACTCATCCCGTACCCGGTGAGCAGCAGTGCGGCGTGCGCGAGCAGCAGATACAGGGCGGGCTTACCCATCGTGCGATGCACGGCGATCGCCTGCTCATGCCCGATCGTGCGGTCGAGGAGGGGGATGCGGGCGGCGAGCACGAGCATGACGAGGATGTAGTTGCACCCGACGAGCCCGCAGATCGCGCCGACGGTCGTGATGATCTCGGCCGCGCTGCTTGTGCGGCCGACGCTTCCGGATGAGAGATAGAGCGCAACCGCCACGGCCCCAGAGGCCCAGAGGCAGGTTATGAGCACGTCCGAAGCGAGGGAACGACGGGCGAATCGAGCACGGCGCTTCTCGAGCGCTAGTCCGGGCACCCGGTCCGTCAAGGTCATGGGCCAATCCTGCCCTGCGTTCCTGTGTGCTCGGAGCATCCTCGTTATCGGCTATCCCGACCGCGGATCTCTGCAGCATCCGGCTCAGATGACGCCGGATGCTCCGAGCAGTCGACCGATCGCGAACGTCGCGCCGAGCGCGATCGTTCCTCCGATCAGAACGCGAAGGGTCGGTCGAGCCCAGTGAGTGCCGCCGATGAAGGCGCCGGTAGCGCCGGTGGCGGCGAGAGCGATCAGTACCGCGACGAACGTGACCGGCACCCGTGCGGCTTCGGACGGTAGCAGGATGGCGATCAGCGGCAGCACTCCGCCGAGGAGGAATGCCAGAGCGGAGGCCCCGGCCGCCTGCCAAGGGCTTGCGACATCCTGCTCGCGGATGCCCAGTTCTACTTCGAGGTGCGCTGCGAGGGCATCATGGGCGGTGAGCTCCGTGGCCACGCGTTGAGCCGTTTCGGGGGAAAGCCCCTTGCCCCGGTAGATCCCGGCGAGCTCCGCCAATTCCTGCTCGGGCATCTCGGCCAGTTCACGGCGTTCCTTCGCGATCAGGGCATGCTGACTGTCGCGTTGGCTGCTCACCGAGACGTATTCGCCGAGGGCCATCGACACGGTCCCGCCGACCAACCCCGCGAGCCCCGCCGTCAAGATGGGCGCAATGTCGCCCGTGGCCCCTGCCACACCCACGACGATCGCCGCGACCGAGACGATCCCGTCGTTTGCACCGAGAACGCCGGCGCGCAACCAATTCAGGCGGCTCGCGACACCGCTGCCGTGCGGCTCATCGGCGTGGGGTGGTTCGAGGATACTCACCTCCCCAGTCAAGCAGCCAGCGGACGCGGTCGCCAGCAAGGGGAGCCTTGGCTAACCGCTGATAGGTCTCGGGGACTCAGCTCAGGCGCTCGTCGAGTGCTCGCTTCGCATCATCGACTGTGGCGTGATCGCCCAATTGTTCCCCGCGGCAGGTGGTGAGGCGAAAGCCGCTGCCGGTCCGCCACTCGATGAGCGCGATCGGCCGGTCGTGCTGGCGGCCGATGAGAATGCTGGGTTCAAGCCCACTGACGAATCGCCACTGCACGGCATCCGTGCCCAGGGCCGCAGCGATTTCTCCCTGTTGAACGCTCATCGGAACCCTCCTCAGCTTCCACGGTAGCCGCGGGTCGGAGACAAGCCGAGGGCTTGCGAAGGGAGCCCGTGGTGCGTACAAGGGGCTACCTCGCGGCTGACGATTTCGTTTCAGCGGCCGGATCCTCGGGTCTTTGTGCGACAGCACCCGTGAGTCGAAGGAGGAGCGTCGAGGTGAGAACGCCAGCGGCGAGGACGCTCGCGAGCACGACCAATTGGAACCGGGCGGCCTCGACCGGTGAGGCACCCGCGAAAATCGCGCCGACGAACGCGCCGGGCAGCACGACAATCCCTGTGGTTCGGGTCTGGTCCACCGACGGGAGTAGCGCGGTCTGGATGGCCGCTCGGGCCAGTGAGAGAGTCGACTGACGTGCGGTGGCGCCGAGCGCGAGCCACCCTTCGACCTCGGGCCAGTGCGCGAGCACGTCGCTCGCGAAGATGCGTTCCGTGAGGATGGCGATGGTCATTGTGTTGCCGATCACGATTCCTCCGATCGCCAGCACGTAGCGCGGCGAGAACTCGATCGCCCCCGTCGAGAACACGACCACTCCGATCGCGAGCGGTCCGGCGAGCATCGCCGCGGCCAACGGGCCGACCCGACGCACCGGTCTCCTCGACCGGCGAGCCGCCGTGAACACCGCGGCCGCGAACATCACCGATAGGCCCAGTGCCACAAGCCACGGGTCGTTGATGATCGAACTGAGGATCAGGCTGAGGAGGGCTAACTGCAGCCCGGCGCGCGCGAGTGCTGAAACAACGGCGGCCGGTCGAGGGATGCGGAACCCGATGAGCCCCGTCGTGGCGATCGCCGCCAGCAGTAACAGGGCGACGGCTGTCGGCAGCCACGGGCTGGGGGTCGCCACCAGTATCACTCGCCCACGATCATCGGCTAGCCATGATCATCGGCATCCGGCATCCGGCATGTGCAGTCGTCGGACGGAGGCGCACCACGGGCATGACCCGACCCTACGCCCGCCGATGCTCTCGATCTAAGTCGATACCCGCCCAAACGGGATGCCAGTTCAGACTGACATGACTGCGAACTGGCACCGCTGAGAACGCGCACTCAACCCTCCCGATGTCCGTCGATGCGCGCCCAAACGGGATGCCAGTTCAGACCGATATCACTGCAGACTGGCATCTCATTCCGGCACCACCCGTTGGAAAATGCGACACGCCGGGGTCGGGGGGAAGGAGGGAAGGCGGGGAAGGGGCGGAGGGCGGCGAGGAAGGAGGAAGGCGAGGAGGCGGGGAAGGGGCGGAGGGCGGCGAGGAAGGAGGAAGGCGAGGAGGCGGGGGAAGGCGGGGAGGGCGGGGAGAGAGGGGGAAGGGCGGAAGGCGGGGAGAGAAGGGGGAAAGAGGGAAGGGAGCCAGGGGGAAGGAGAGGGGGCGGCACAGGCGTTAGCGGGGCGAGGCCCTTACCCGGGCGGCACGGGCAGGTGCAGCCGGTAGCCCATTCCGGGCTCGGTGATGAGATAGAGCGGATGCGACGGCTCCGGTTCGAGCTTCTTGCGCAGTTGCGCCAGGTAGAGCCTCAGGTATCCCGTGTCGGTCGTGTACTGCGGCCCCCACACCTCGGTGAGCAACGTCTCGCGGGTGACGAGCCGGTCGCGGTTACGCAGCAGCACTTCGAGAAGTCGCCACTCCGTCGGGGTCAGGCGAACGGATGCTCCGGCTCGCGTGACGATCCGCGCAGACAGGTCGACCGTCACATCGCCGAACGTCGTCACCGGCTCGTCCGTCGCGCTGGGCGTGCGCCGGGAAAGCGCGCGGATACGGGCCAGCAGCTCGTCAGCCGAGAACGGTTTGGTCACGTAGTCGTCGGCGCCCGCATCGAGGGCTTCGACCTTGTCCCAGCTCTCGCTGCGGCCCGACACGACGAGCACCGGCACCTGGCTCCACCCGCGCACTGCGGTGATGACCTCGATCCCGGTCAGGCCTGGCATCCCCAGGTCGATGACGATGATGTCCGGATGCTGGCTGATCGCAGCATCCAGGGCGGCCGTGCCCGTGGAGGCGGTGACGACCTCGTACCCGCGGGCACCGAGGGTGATGCGGAGGGCGCGCAGCATCTGCGGATCGTCATCGGCGATGAGGATCTTCACGACGACTGCCTCGCAAGCAGATTGTGCACGGCGGCGAGCTCGATGACCATCGTGAGGCCGCCGCCGGGGGTGTCCTCGGCCTCGAGGGTGCCGCCCATGGCTTCGACGAAACCCTTGGAGAGGGCGAGCCCGAGACCCACCCCGGTGGTGTTGTCGGTGTCACCGAGTCGTTGGAAAGCGGCGAACACGCTCTCCAACCGCTCGGGCGGAATGCCGGGCCCGGCATCGATGACGCGCAACTGCACCCGCTCCGCGAATTCGCTCGTCGCGATGATCGGAGGCATGCCAGCTGGCGCGAATCGCAGCGCATTCGCCAAAAGATTGACAACCGCGCGCTGAAGGAGCGAATGGTCCGCGACCACGGGGCCCGTCGTGCCGGTCAGTTCCAGCTGCACTTCGCCGGGGGCGAGCCCCAATTCGTCCAGCGCCCCGGTGACGACATCCTCGAGGGCGACCGGCGCCATCGAGACGCCGAGCACGCCCGCCTGCAGGCGGCTGGCATCCAGCAGCTGCGTCACGAGGGACGCCAGGGCGTCGAGGCTCTCCTCCGCCGTCTCGAGCAGTTCGTCTCGATCGACGTCGGCGAGTTGCACGTCCGTAGAGCGCAACGACGTTACAGCGGTGGTCGCCGCCGCGAGCGGGCGCCGCAGGTCGTGTCCCACCGCGGCGAGCAGGGCCGTGCGCAGCCGATCGGCCTCGGCCACCGGCCGCATGCTCTCCGCCTCGACGGCGAGCTCCCGCTGGGTGAGCGCCGAGCCGATCTGCGACAGGAACGCTTCGAGTATCCGGCGATCGGATGCTGGCAGTTCGTGCCCGGTGAGGGACAGGCTCGCGTGGTCCCCGATCGCGAAATCCGTCTGGAGGTCATCCGTCCGCGCGAGGCTCGGCTCGCTCGCGATGTAGATCGCTATCCCGTTCGAGCGCAACTCCACGGCGGTCATCCCGAAGGACTCCCGCAGTCTCCCGATCAGCGCATCGAGGGCATCCTGGCCGCTGAGAACGCTGCCCGCGATGGTCGCTAGCGTCTCGGATTCCGCGCGAGCGCGAGCAGCATCGCGAAGGCGTCGCGCGCCCTGGTCGACCACGACGCTCACCAGCGCCGCAACGACGAGGAAGATCGCGAGCGCCAGCAGGTGCAGTGGCTCGGTGATCGTCACCGTGTAAAGCGGGTCGACAAAGTAGAAATCCAGCAGCAACCCGGCCGCGAGCGCACTGGCGAGGGCGGGCCAGATGCCGCCGACGAGGGCGACGATGACCACGAAGAGCTGGAAGATGAGAACCTCGCTGGCGATTGAGGCGTTTGAGCGGAACGCGGAGAGCACGGCGGTCAACACCGGCAGGCCGAGGAGGGCGAGCACGAAACCGGCGAGCCGCCGTCGTAGTGACAGGGCGCCGCCGAGGGTCGGCAATGACCGCGAGCCGGCCTCCGAGTGGGAAACGACGTGCACGTCGATATCGCCCGAGTCGCGGATGACGGTGGCTGCGGTGCCAGGGCCGGTGAAGAGTCGCGAGAAGAGGCTGCGCCGGGACACCCCGACCAGCACCTGCGAGGCGTTGACGCTGCGAGCGAATGCCACCACCGTGCGGGCGATCTGCTCTCCTACCAACTGGTGGTAGCTACCGCCGAGCGTCTCGACGAGCAGCTTCTGTGCGGCGAGCACGCCGGGGTTGGCCCGCGCCAAACCGTCGGAGGTGCTCACGTGCACCGCGAACAGCTCGCCACCGCTTGATCGGCTCACGATGCGAGCGCCTCGACGCAGCAGCGTCTCGCCCTCGCGGCCACCGGTCAGCGCGACCACCACGCGTTCGCGCGCATTCCAGGTGTTGGCGATCCCCTTCTCAGCGCGGTATTTCTTCAGCGCCGAGTCCACCTCGTCGGCCAGCCACAGCAGCGCCAGTTCGCGCAGCGCGGTGAGATTGCCTAGACGGAAGTAGTTGCTCAGAGCAGCATCCACTCGGGCTGGCGGGTAGACCACGCCCTCGGTCAGGCGATCGCGGAGCGCTTGCGGGGCGAGGTCGATGAGCTCGATCTGGTCGGCACTGCGTAGCGCGGCATCCGGTATCGTCTCCCTCTGCTGCACGCCGGTGATCTGGCGCACCACGTCGTTCAGGGACTCGATGTGCTGGATGTTGACGGTCGAGATCACATTGATGCCCGCCGCCAGAATGGTTTGCACGTCTTGCCAGCGCTTGTTGTGAGTCGAACCGGGTGCGTTCGTGTGAGCGAGCTCATCGACGAGAGCGTAGTCGGGGCGACGCTCGATGATCGCGTCGAGGTCCATCTCGTCGAGCATGACCCCGCGGTGTTCGACCGCACGACGCTCGAGCATGGGCAGGCCGTCGAGGAGGGCTGACGTGGCCGCGCGACCGTGGGTTTCCACTACCGCGATCACCACGTCTTTGCCCGCCGCCCTCAACCGGCGACCCTCTTCGAGCATCGCGTATGTCTTGCCGACGCCGGGGGCGGCACCGAGCATCACCCGGAGCTGTCCCCGTGACATCTGCATCCCTACTTCGCTAGCGGTAGCGCCATTATTTCAGTTCCGACAGCGCGATGTTGAGCTTCAGAACGTTCACGGTCGGCTCGCCGAGGTAGCCGAGGTCGCGCGCCTGGATCAGAGACTCCACCAGATCCTCGACCCGGGTCCTGTCGAGTCCGCGAGCGTCGGCGACCCGCGCGACCTGCAGCCGGGCGTATGCCGGGCTGATGTGCGGGTCGAGTCCGGAGGCGGATGCGGTCACCGCATCCGCGGGGATCTCGGCGATCGGTACGCGCTCGAGCGCAGCGATTGCAGCCTGGCGCTCCCCGATTGCTGCGACCAGGTCGGCATTCTCGGGACCGAGGTTGGAACCGCTCGAGGCACGGCCGTCGTAGCCGTCACCGGCCGCAGAGGGGCGCGACTGGAACCATTCCGGCAGGGCCGCGCCGTCGGCATCCGTGAAGGACTGGCCGATGATCTCCGACCCGACCGGTGCTCCGTCAACGCTCACGAGCATTCCGTTGGCTTGACGGTTGAATGCGATCTGCCCGATCCCGGTGATCAGCAGAGGGTAAGCCAGCCCCAGCACGAGGGTGAGGATGAGGAGGGCGCGAAGCGCTGTCCACAGTTGGCGCAGATTCATGGTGTTCCTTGTCTTCAGTACTCGTTTAGAAGCCGGGGATCAGGGTGACGATGAGGTCGATGACCTTGATGCCGACGAACGGGGCGACGATTCCGCCGACCCCGTAGATGAGCAGGTTGCGGCTGAGTAGTTTGCTCGCCGCGACCGGGCGGTAGGTGACCCCGCGCAGGGCGAGGGGGATCAGGGCCACGATGACGAGCGCGTTGAAGATGATCGCGCTGAGGATCGCCGACGAGGGCGAATGCAGCCCCATGACGTTGAGCAGCGCAAGCCCCGGGAACGCTCCGGCGAAGATCGCGGGGATGATGGCGAAGTACTTGGCAACGTCGTTGGCGATCGAGAACGTCGTGAGCGAGCCTCGCGTGATGAGCAGTTGCTTGCCGATGCGCACGATGTCGATGAGCTTCGTCGGGTCGGAGTCGAGATCGACCATGTTGCCTGCCTCCTTCGCGGCCGACGTTCCCGTATTCATCGCCACGCCGACGTCGGCTTGCGCGAGCGCTGGCGCATCGTTGGTGCCGTCACCCGTCATCGCGACGAGGTTGCCGCCGGCCTGCTCTCTTTTGATGAGCGCCATCTTGTCTTCGGGGGTGGCCTCGGCCAGGTAATCGTCGACGCCCGCTTCGGCGGCGATCGCTTTGGCGGTCAGCGGGTTGTCCCCGGTGATCATCACGGTGCGGATGCCCATCGCGCGCAGTTCGGCGAACCGTTCCTTGAGCCCTTCCTTGACGACATCCTTCAGGTGGATGACGCCCAGCACGCGGGCGGCCCCGGCTGCGTTGCGGGTTGCGACCACGAGGGGGGTTCCGCCGGACTGGGAGATGCGCGTCACCGCAGCCTCGAGGTCGATCGCCGTCGCGACCGGGATGTCACCGACCCAGTCCGTGACCATCGATCCAGCGCCCTTGCGTACCTGGCTGCCGTCGGCGAAGTCGAGCCCACTCATTCGGGTTTGGGCCGTGAACGGCACGATTGCGGCATCCGCCGCCGCTGCCTCGTTGGACACACTGAAGCCGAGCTCGTCGGCGAGGGTCACCACCGACGTGCCCTCGGGGGTCGGGTCGCCGAGGGAAGAGGACCGGGCGGCGCTGATCACGTCGGCAAGCGTCGCGTCACCCACCGGAACGAACTCCGAGGCGCGGCGGTTTCCGTAGGTGATCGTGCCCGTCTTGTCGAGGAGTAGCGTCGTGACATCACCCGCGGCCTCGACGGCACGCCCTGACATCGCCAAGACGTTCTGCTGCACGAGCCGATCCATCCCGGCGATGCCGATGGCGCTGAGAAGCGCGCCGATCGTGGTGGGGATGAGGGTCACCAGCAGGGCGACGAGCACCGGAATCGTGGTCGCGCCGCCCACGTACGCCGCCATCGGGTTGAGGGTCAGCACCACGACGAGGAAGACGATCGACAAGCTCGCGAGCAGGATGTTGAGCGCGATCTCGTTGGGCGTCTTCTGGCGGGACGCCCCCTCCACGAGTCGGATCATCCGGTCGACGAAGGTTTCCCCCGGCTTGGATGTGATCCGTACGATGACGCGATCGCTCAGCACGCGGGTACCGCCTGTGACGGCGCTGCGGTCGCCCCCGTGCTCTCGGATGACCGGGGCGGACTCGCCCGTGATGGCGGACTCGTCGACCGAGGCGATACCCCAGACGATGTCGCCGTCACCGGGGACCACCTGATTGGCGACGACGACCACATAGTCGCCGAGCACCAGGTCGGCGGAGGAGACCTCATCGGGCACCGCGGACTCGGCACCGGCATCCACCCCTTCGCTGTATCCGCGCAACCGGAAGGCGCTCGTCGACGTGCGAGTTTGACGAAGGCTTGCGGCCTGAGCCTTACCCCTGCCCTCGGCCACCGACTCGGCGAGATTGGCGAAGATCACCGTGATCCAGAGCCACACGGCGATGCCGAGGGTGAACGTGGGGGCGAGGGTGGAGGGTTGCGGTGAGAAGGCGTCGGAGATCGCGATGACCGTCGTGAGCGCGGCCCCGATCTCGACGATGAACATCACGGGGTTTCGCCACATCAGGCGGGGATCGAGTTTGCGCATCGCGCCGGGAACAGCGGTCACCAGTTGCGCAACCGAGAACGCGCTCGAACCGCGGGTGGATGCCGGGCGGCCCTGCCCAGCGGGCGGGGTGGGGGAGTCCTCGATGACGATCGTGGGAGTGGACATGATTACTGCAACCCTTCCGCCAGGGGACCCAGCGCGAGAACGGGAAAGTAGGTGAGAGCCGAGACGAGGATGACGGTGCCCAGAAGCAGACCGACGAACTGCGGGCGGTGAGTGGGGAGGGTCCCGGCGGTGGCCGGCACCCTCTCTTGCGCGGCGAGCGAACCGGCCAGGGCGAGCACGAACACGATCGGCAGGAACCGGCCGAGCAGCATCGCAACACCGAGCGCGGTGTTGAACCACAACGTGTTGGCCGTGAGACCAGCGAACGCCGACCCGTTGTTATTGGCCGCGGATGTGAACGCGTACAGCACCTCGGTGAAGCCGTGAAGGCCCGGATTGAAGATCGAGGTGGCCGTCACATCCTGACGCACCGCGGGGATCGCGAAGCTCAGGGCCGTTCCGATCAGCACGAGGCTCGGGGTTGCCAGGATGTAGAGGCTAGCGAGCTTGATCTCGCGGGCGCCGATCTTCTTACCGAGGTATTCAGGGGTGCGACCGACCATCAGGCCGGCCACGAACACCGCGATGATCGCGACGACGAGGATGCCGTAGATCCCCGCCCCCACCCCGCCGGGCGCGACTTCGCCGAGCATCATGTTCACCAGCGCGACTCCACCTCCGAGGGCAGTGAAGCTGTCGTGCATCGAGTTGACGGACCCGGTGGAGGTCAGCGTGGTCGAGGTGGCGTAGATCGTCGAACCCAGGATGCCGAAGCGATCCTCTTTGCCCTCCATCGCGGCCCCGGCGAGTTGGGGCGCGGCGCCCTTCCCGACCAGCTCGGCCCAGGTCATCAGGGCGAGTGAGACCACATAGAGCACGCCCATCGTGGAGACGATCGCGTAGCCCTGGCGCTTGTCGCCGACCATCTGGCCGAAAGTGCGGGGGAGAGAGAAAGGGATGGCAACGAAGAGCAGCACCTGGAACAAGCTCGTCCATGCCGTCGGGTTCTCGAACGGGTGGGCCGAGTTGGCATTGAAGAACCCACCACCGTTCGTGCCGAGGAGCTTGATCGCCTCCTGGGATGCGACCGGGCCGCCAGGAACGACAGCCGTGCCGCCCGTCAGCGTCGTAACGTCCTGGAAGCCGTTGAAGTTCTGGATGACGCCGCCAGCCAGCAGCACGATGGACGCGAGGATCGATAGCGGGAGCAGGATGCGGAGGGTTCCGCGCGTGAGGTCGACCCAGAAGTTGCCGATCGTGCCGGAGGAGCGATACGAGAAGCCGCGGATGAGGGCGATCGCCACCGCTATCCCAACAGCGGCGGAGAGAAAGTTCTGCACCGCGAGCCCCGCGAGTTGCACCGTGTACCCGAGCGTCGACTCCGGCGAGTACGACTGCCAATTCGTGTTCGTCACGAACGAGACGGCCGTGTTGAAGGCGAGGTGCTCGCTGGTCGGCGGCAGCCCGAGCGAGTACGGCAGCAGCGGTTGAATGCGCTGCAGGCCGTAGATGAGAAGGATGCCGACGGCGGAGAAAGCGAGTACCGACCGTAGGTACGCGGGCCAGCTCTGCTCCGATGCGGAATCCACTCCGATCAGCCGATAGAACCCGCGCTCGACTCGCAGGTCTTTCGTGGTCGTGTAGGTAGCCGCCATGTAATCGCCGAGCGGGCGATGGATGACGACGAGCGCCACGATGAGCGTGGCGAGCTGGGCGGTGAACAGCCAGAACGGCGCATCCATCAGAACCGCTCAGGGTTCACGAGGGCGAACAAAAGATAGCCGATCGCGGCGATGCCGAGGATGACGGCGATGACCGTGAGGGCGATCACAGTCGTTCGACCCCTTTGCCGACCAGCGCAATCACCGCGATGAGCGCGATGATACCGACGATGAACACGACATCGAGCATGGGAGACTCCGTTCCAACCGTCCGCCAGGCCCGACGGAGCCACGACGTGACCCACATGGGTCAATTGATCGAGCAAACTCCAGTGCGCGGCTATGCGGGCCGATCCTCACGAACTCCTAACGGACGGGGGCGGGATCCTCACGCAAATTCTCCGCTCAGCCCGGCGAGCCGGTCCAGTTCCGGTCGCTCTCGGCCAAGCCGGTTCGGGTCAGGGCCGGTTCGTGAGTTGGATCGGACATAGCTGACGGTACCGATCGGGACGCGATGCGCGCGGCGGCAGCGGCTAAAATATGACGGTGATTCGGATGCCGCGCTCGAACGAAGACCGCGAGCCCGCGGGCCCGATCCGCATGCCGAATCCGACGCCGATCCCGACCCGCATCCGGCTCACCGAGCCGACCGAATCCCCCTGGAACGACCCGGCCCGCTATTGGGGTTCCCTCGCGTCGGCAACCGTTGACCTGGACACCCCGTTCGGCGTGATCGCGGCCGATGCGCTCGCGTCCAATGCGCACGACATGCTGCGACGCGCAAGCGGCACGCCGATCCGCGTAGCGACCAAGTCGGTGCGGGTGCGTGGTGTCATCGAGTCGGTGCTGACCCTCCCCGGCTACGCGGGAGTGCTGGCCTACACCCTGCCCGAGGCGCTCTGGCTGGCCGACACGATTGACGATGTCGTCGTCGGCTACCCGACGGTCGACCGCAGCGCGACGCACCGGCTGGCCACGTCGCCCGATCTCTCCTCGCGAGTGACGCTGATGGTCGACTCGCTCGACCAGCTCGATTTCGTCGATGACGTGCTCGTGCCCCGCCATCGCAACACCGTGCGGGTGTGCCTCGAGCTCGATGCATCCTGGCGCTCGGGTATCCTCGGCAACCTCGGCGTCTATCGCTCGCCGGTTCATTCGGTCGAGGATGCTCGCGCGCTCGCGGCCGCCATCGTCGCGCGCCCCGGTTTCACCCTGGTGGGGGTGATGGCCTATGAGGCGCAGATCGCCGGAGTAGTGAACCGCCCGCCCGGCAAGCCCGTTCGGGCGCGGCTGATCGACTACGTGCAGCATCGGTCGACCGCGGAACTGCGCGAGCGCCGCGGAGCGGCCGTCCAAGCCATCCGCGCCGTCACCGAGCTCGAGTTCGTGAACGGCGGGGGCACCGGGTCGCTCGAGCGCACCGCCGCCGATGAGGCCGTCACCGAGATCGCTGCCGGCAGCGGCCTCTTCGGCCCGCACCTCTTCGACGGGTACCGCCACTTCCAGCCCGCCCCGGCCACCGCGTTCGCCCTCTCCGTGGTCCGGAAGCCGGGCCCGGCGATGGGAACGTTGCTCGGGGGCGGTTGGATCGCATCCGGCACGCCCGCCACCGATCGGATGCCCCGCCTCGAGTGGCCGCCCAACCTGCGTTTCGTCCGCCGCGAGGGTGCCGGGGAAGTGCAGTCACCGCTGACCGGGTCGGGAGCGGCGTCCCTATCGACTGGGGACCGGGTGTGGCTGCGGCACACCAAAGCCGGGGAACTCAGCGAGCATGTCAACGAGTTCGCGGTAGTCGAGAATGGAGTCATCGTCGACGTTCTGCCGACGTACCGGGGTGAAGGGAAGGCGTTTTTGTGAGTAGTACTGAGCGGCGGGTAGGGGCGGATGCCCGGGCATCGGATGCGAGGGCCAGCACGAGCACCAGCACCAGCAGCGGCGTCGGCGTCAGCCCCGGCGCCCCGCGCCCCGGCCTAGTGGCCCCCGGCCGCCCGTGGCGCAACTGGGGTCGCTCGGTCACTGCCGATCCTGCATTTCTCGCGCGGGTCGCATCCGTCGCCGATGTCGTGGATGCCGTCGACTTCGCCCGCACCCGCGGCCTCGGAGTCAAACCGGTCGGTGCCGGCCACAGCTTCACCGCGATCGCTGCCACCGACGGCGTGCAGATCGATCTTGCTTCGCTGTGCGGTGTGCTCGCGGTCGACGGGGATGTCGTCACCTTCGCCGCGGGAACGTTCCTGCACCAGGTTCCGGCGTTGCTGGCTCCGCTGCACCTCGCCCTGACGAACATGGGTGATATCGACCGGCAGACCATTGCGGGAGCGATCTCGACCGGAACGCACGGCACGGGAGCGGCTTTCGGCGGGCTCGCGACCCAGGTGGTCGGGCTTGTGCTGGTGACAGCCGACGGTGCGATACTGCGAATCGACGAGGCGCAGAACGCCGAACTCCTTCCCGCCGCCCGCCTCGGGCTCGGCGCGCTCGGCGTGATCGTCGCGGTGAGCCTGCGGTGTGTACCGGCGTTCATGTTGCACGCGGTGGAGCAGCCCGAGCTGCTCGACGACGTGCTCGACGACTGGGTGGAGCGGTCTTCGGCGGTCGACCATTTCGAGTTCTACTGGTTCCCGCACACCCGGTCAGCGTTGACGAAGACCAACACGCGGGTGCCCGCCGACACCCCGCCCGTGCGCCAGAACCGGCTGGCCGCCTTCATCGACGACGAGCTTCTGCCCAACGGCATCTATCCCGTGCTGTGCCGGCTCGGGATGCTGGTGCCCGCCACGATCCAACCCATGAACCGCCTCTCCGAACGGCTCATCGCCCGTCGCGAGGTCACCGACGGCTGGCATGAGGTGTTCACCTCGCCGCGGCGGGTGCGGTTCCGTGAGATGGAGTACGCCCTGCCGGTCGAGGAGGTGCCCGCGGCGTTGCGAGCCGTGCGTTCCCTCATCGAGCGGGAAGGATGGCGCATCACCTTCCCCGTGGAGGTGCGCGTCAGCGCATCCGATGCGAATTGGATGTCGACCGCCTACGGCAGGGCATCCGGCTACATCGCCGTGCACCGCTACTACCGGGAAGACCCGGCCGCGTACTTCGGGGCTGTCGAGTCGATTATGCGCGCCCACGGTGGGCGGCCGCACTGGGGCAAACTGCACTACCGCGAGGCAGCCGACTTGCGCCCCGCCTACCCTCGCTTCGATGATTTCCTCGCGGTACGGGACCGCCTCGACCCCGGGCGCCTGTTCGGCAACGAGTACCTGACGCGAGTGCTCGGCCCCTAGCCCCTAGCGCCGTGCCCCTAGCGCCGTGCCCCTAGCGCCGTGCCCTCGGCCCCGTCAGAGCACCGGAAGGCACTCCCGCTCCTGCTGAACCGACGGCCCCCTCGCGTATGATCGCGCCTATGGAATTTCTCATCATCATCGGCGTGATCGTGCTGCTCGTCGTGATCATCGGCATCTACCTGTGGTCCACCTACAACGGGCTCGTCACGCTCAAAGTGCGCGTGGATGAGGCGTGGAGCGACATCACGGTGCAGCTCAAACGGCGTGCTGACCTGATCCCCAACCTCGTCGAATCGGTGAAGGGGTATGCCGCACACGAGCGCGGTGTCTTCGAGAGCGTGACGAAGGCTCGCGCGGAGACGCTCGCGGTGCAGACGCCGGCTGATGCCGCGGTGGCCGAGGGGCACATGCAGTCGGCGCTGAAGAGCATCTTCGCGGTCGCGGAGGCCTACCCGCAGCTGCAGGCGAGCCAGAATTATCTTCAATTGCAGGGCGAATTGGTGGATACCGAAGACAAGATCCAGGCATCCCGCCGGTTCTACAACGGCGGCGTTCGCGAACTGAACACCCGGGTGAAGCTGTTCCCGAACACCCTGTTCGTGCGTGGGCTCGGGTTCACCGAGCGCGAATTCTTCGAGGTGTCGGATGCCGCGGCCATCGCCGAACCGCCGCGGGTGCAGTTCTGATCGACCGCGCGAACCGCGCACCGTGGCCATCGCTGACGGCCGAGGGGAGAGGCCGCTAGATGTACCGCGCGATCGCTAAGAATAAGCGCAACACGGTGCTCATCATCGTGCTCTTCGTGCTCATCATCGGCGGGCTGGGGGCGCTTGCCGCCTACATCTACCGCGACACCACGATCGTGATCACCACCCTGGTGATCGCCGGCGCCTATGCCCTCTTCCAGTACTTCGCCGCGAGCGGCCAGGCTCTGTCGCTCAGCGGCGCGCAGCAGATCCAGAAGTCCGACAACCCCCGGTTGTACCGTATCGTCGAGAACCTCTCGATCACGACCGGCACCCCCATGCCCAAGGTCTACGTCATCAATGACCCGGCCCCGAACGCATTCGCGACCGGTCGCGACCCGCAACATGCGTCGGTGGCGGCGACTACCGGCATCCTCGAGCTATTGGATGATTCCGAGCTCGAAGGCGTGATGGCCCACGAAATCGGGCACGTGCAGAATTACGACATCCGCGTTTCGATGATCGTCTTCGGGCTCGTGGTGGCCGTCGGCTTCATCTCGGACATCCTGATCCGCCTGTCGTTCTTCGGCGGTCGCGGCAATAACAACAACAACAGCGGCGGCGGCAACCCGATCGTGTTGATCGCCGGGCTTGCCGCGTTCATCCTCGCGCCGATCGTCGCAGCCGTCGTGCAGGCGGCGATCTCCCGTCAACGCGAATACCTGGCGGATGCCACGGGTGCGCTCACGACGAGGAACCCGGATGCCCTGGCCAGCGCTCTCGCGAAACTCTCGGAGTACGGGCGCCCGATGCAGCGGCAGAACTCGACCATGGCCCACATGTGGATCGCGGACCCTGCCAAACCCGGCCTGATGGACCGGCTCTTCAGCACACACCCCCCGATCGCCGAGCGCGTCGAGCGCTTGCAGCAGATCGGCGGCGGGTTCTAGAGGTTCTGCTCCGCCTGTAGTTCTTCGATCCTGGCAGTCGAGGCAGTCGCCGTCCGGTGAGGTCGGATGCCGACACTCGCGAGAGTCCCGCCCGGCCCCCCGAAACCCTGCGCCGCGAGGGCGACCTGGCGGGCCTGAGCGGCGCTGAGGGCAGCGGATGCTCCGGCGCGCGTCATCCCGTCACAGTGGTGAGCCCAGGTGACACGGAGTGCCCGCGACTTAGACTGGATACATGAGTTTCGGTCGGCGGCGGAATAACGATGTCGGGGTGGCCCGCACGCCGGCGGCGGCCTCCGCGAAGACCCCGGAGGACAGCGTCACCCCCGGCCTTCGCGTGGCTGCGGCTTACTCTTGGCGCATTCTCGCGGTTCTGGGCGTGATCGCCGTGTTCGTCTTCCTGGTGATCGAGTTCCGGGTGATCGTCATCCCGTTCTTGGTGGCGCTCCTGGTGTCAGCCCTGCTGGTGCCGCTCGTGAACCTGCTCACTCGACACGGTTGGCCCAAATGGCTCGCCGTCGTGCTCGCCGTCGTCGGCGCGCTGCTCGTCATCTCGGGGTTGATCTTCATCGTCTACGCGCAGATCCGCGCGGGATTCCCCAACCTGCAGGAACGCTCGATCGCCGCCTACGAGTCGCTCAAGCAGTTTCTCGCCGACTCTCCGTTGCACCTGAAAGACTCCGACATCACCGGCTATCTCGACCAATTCCTGCAGTCGATACAGCAGGGCGGCCAGGTCGTCATCAATGGAGCGCTCTCCGTCGGCTCCACTGCAGGCCGCCTGGTTGCAGGATTCTTGCTCGTGCTCTTCGCGACCATCCTCATCCTCATCGACGGTAAGGGTACTTGGGCGTGGGTGGTGCGCCTCTTCCCGCGCAACGCCCGCCCCGCTCTCGACGGCTCCGGCAAAGCGGGCTGGCTCACTCTCACGACTTTCGTCAAGGTGCAGATCTTCGTCGCGGCCGTGGATGCAACGGGGATCGGTCTGGGCGCCTGGATCCTCGGTCTCTTCTTCGGCGGTTTCCCATTGGTGATCCCGATCGCGATCGCGGTGTTCCTCGGCTCGTTCATCCCCGTCGTCGGTGCCGTACTGAGCGGATCGATCGCGGTGTTCGTGGCGCTGGTCTACCTCGGCCCGGTCCCGGCCCTGATCATGGTCGGAATAGTGCTGCTCGTGCAGCTGGTCGAAGGCCACCTGCTGCAACCGCTCGTGATGGGGACGGCGGTGAAGGTGCATCCCCTCGCCATCGTTTTCGCTGTCGCGGCGGGAGCGCTCGTCGCCGGCATCCCCGGGGCACTGTTCGCCGTTCCCGTTGTCGCTACGCTCAACGTCATGGTCAAATACATTGCGCGAGGCGAGTGGAGGGTTCTCGAGCCTGCCCCCGGTGAGAGTGCGCCGCGCCGTGGCTGAGTCCGTTGGCACGGCGACCACGCCGGTTGCTGAGCCCTCCGTCAGCACGCCCGCCCACGTCGGCCCCACGCTCGCCGACTTCGAGCAGGCCCGACGGCAAGTGGCCGAAGTGGCCGAGATCACCCCCATGCAGAGCTCGCGTTACCTCTCGGGGCTGGTCGGCTCACCCGTTCTCCTCAAGTGCGAGAATCTGCAGCGCACCGGCTCCTACAAGATCCGCGGGGCATACAACCGGATGTCGCAACTGACGCCGGAAGAGCGAGCCCGTGGCGTCGTCGCCGCCTCGGCCGGCAACCACGCCCAGGGGGTCGCCTTCGCGGCCCGGGCCCTTGGCATCAAGGCGACGATCTTCACGCCTCTCGGGGTTGCGCTCCCCAAGTTGCAAGCGACCAGGGACTACGGCGCCGAGGTGATCCTTCGCGGCCACTCGATCACCGAGCCGCTGCGCGCCGCGGCCGAATTCGCCCGCACGACCGGGGCCGTGCTCATTCCGCCGTTCGATCACGCGGACGTCATCGCTGGTCAAGGGACTGTCGGCCTCGAGATTCTCGACCAACTGCCCGACGTGGATACCGTCATCGTGCCGATCGGCGGTGGCGGACTCATCTCCGGCGTGGCCAGTGCCATGAAGCAGAGCGCGGCGCTGCTCGGTCGCCGGGTGCGGATCATCGGTGTGCAGGCCTCCAACGCTGCCGCCTACCCGATCTCGCTGAAGAAGGGGGAGCCGACCGAGGTCGCGATGTTGCCCACCATCTCCGACGGGATCGCGGTCGCGCGTCCGGGGGATCTCAACTTCCAGATCGTGCGCCAGTACGTGGATGAAGTCGTGACGGTATCCGACGACGACACCGCGCAGGCGCTCCTCGTGCTCATCGAGCGCGCGAAGCTCGTGGTGGAGCCCGCCGGGGCGGTCGGGGTTGCCGCGATCCTCTCCGGGCAGGTGAAGCAATCCGGGAACACGGTAGTGATCCTCAGCGGCGGCAACATCGACCCGCGCATGATGGAGCGCGTCATCAGCCACGGGCTCGCGGCATCCGAGCGATATCTCAAGCTGCGCATCCCGTTGCCGGACCGTCCCGGACAGCTCGCGCGCACCGCGGCGATCGTCGCCGAGGCCAACGCGAACGTCGTGGAGGTGCTGCACACCCGGCACGGCAGTGGGATGCAGATCAGTCAGGTCGAACTCGAGTTGCACATCGAGACCCGCGGGCCCGAGCACGCGGAAGAAGTGCTGGCCCGGCTGCGCGACGAGGGCTACGAGCCTCGCATCGACTTCTGACCGCGGCCGGAAGGCTGCTCGGTAACATGGCTCAGGCGGAACCGAATGCGAGCAGCAACGATGCTGCGATGGCGAACACCACTCCCACGATCTGTAGCGGCGCGATGCGTTCGCGCATGACGACCGCGGCCAGCGAGATCGTCACGATGGGGTAGAGACCCGCCAGTACCGAGACGATCGCGAGGTCTCCGCTCTGCAGGGCGGCGAGGATGAGCGTGTTGCCGATGCCGAGCACGCCCCCCGCCGTCAGGCCCATGACAATGGCGGATTTACCCGGGGTAGGTAGGAAGCCGTTGCCGTCGAGTCCGGCGGTCATGACACGCACGTGGCGGATGCCCCGGCTCGCGCCGTACACCGCCAGCAGCACGAGCAGACCGACGATCAATTCCACGAGAGCGGTCGTTGGTCCAGAGTCGGACGGAGCCCGGTCTAGGGCGATCACTGACAGTCCGAGCGTCACGCCGGCCACGACCGAGAGGATGCCGGTGCGCACGCTGATCCCACTGGCAGCGGGCCGGGACGGCGATCCGCCCGGCTGGAAGGAGATCAGCCCCGCTCCGGCCACCGCGATGCCGATGCCGACCCAGGACACGGCGCCGAGAGCGCTGCCGGTTGCCAGCGCGCCGAACACCGGGACGGCGGAGCCGAGTACGGCGATGAGGGGGGCAACGAGGGTGATCGGTCCGGCCGCTACGGCCGCATAGAAGCACGCGAACCCCACCACGGCGCTCAGGCCGGCAACGATTCCCCACAGGATCGCCCCGGTCGACCACGACCCGGGAAAGGTGAGCACGATCAGAAGGCACACGACGGTCGCCGCCGAGTAGCTCAGAAGCGTCGTTGGGAGCACTCGGATCCGTTGCGAGGCCCGTGCCCCCAGGAAGTCTGACACTCCGTACAAGAGCCCCGACAAGAGGGCCAGAAGAATAGAAGTCAGGGGATATACGTCTCCACGGCCAGGATCTCGACCGGGATCGACTTACCGCTCGGGGCCACATAGCTGGTCTGCTCGCCTACCGATCGACCGATGATCGCCTGGCCGAGCGGGCTCTGCTCACTGTAGACATCCAGGTCGCTGTCGCCCACGATCTCGCGGCTTCCGATCAGGAACACCGATCGCTCGCCGAGGATGGTTGCCGTCACGACAGTGCCGGGTTCAACCACCCCCGTACTCACCGGAGCATCGCCGACGGTCGCCGTGCGCAGCAGTTCGGTGAGCACCCGGATGCGCGCCTCCATTTTGCCCTGCTCCTCTTTGGCAGCGTGGTACCCGCCATTCTCCTTGAGGTCCCCCTCTTCACGTGCGATCTCGATGCGCTTGGCGATCTCGATGCGACCCTCGCCGGCAAGGTGGTCCAGTTCAGCCTGGCGACGCTCGAACGCCTCCTGGGTTAGCCAGGTGACAGGATTGTCGGTGGCCATGCCGCTCCTAACAGAATGGAACCGGCCGTTTCCGGCCGGTTCCGAGTGAATCCGCCCAGCCTAGGTGAGCCAGCAACGGTAGATCAAGCCAGTCGTGGCAAGCTCGGTCGTCTGCACCGTCTCGTCGAATTGGCGGGTTCTTTCCTGGCCCGGGGGGAGGTCGATCACCTTCCACCCCACGATCGAAAACGACGAGTTCAGCGCCTGCAACGCGCATCGCGCCGGGGTGCCCGGCGCGACAGAGAACTCCCACTGCATTCGAACTACTTTGTCGTCGACGATCTCGTGCGCGGTATCCCGGCTCTCGAATTGCGCGGCAGGCGCCAGCAATCCGGCCCAGACCAACCAAGCGGCGAAGACGGCGACGAACGCGGCCGCCGCGATGATGCCCACCGTGCGCGTGCGGCGACGGCTCGACCCGGTGCGACCGTATCGGGCATCCAGGTCACCCGAGGCCGCCTCGCGGTCGGCCCCCGTTGCGTCGAGATCGGCCGCGGGGGCACCGACCGATCGCTCGGGCTCGGCCACACGTCTCCTGTCGTAGTCTTGGGTCAAGGCTAATCGACCGAGTACGGAGGGCCGTGATCCATTCACTTGCGGCCGACGTGCTGGCCGCCTGGCCCCGATTGCGCTGGCCGGGATCCGGATGGCTCGAGACTCCCACCCCGTTTCCCACCCCTGGCTTCACCGGGGATGCGAACACCATCAGCCCCGGCATCGTGGGTTTCGTCGTCACGTTTTTCGTCGCCGCAGTGACGATTCTGCTGATCGTCGACATGACCCGCCGCATCCGCCGGGTTCGATACCGGGACGAGGTGCGCGCCAAGCTCGAGACAGAACGCCTCGACGCTGCGTTCGCGGCCGAGCAGCCCGACGCCGGTCGAGACTCCGATGAGTCGGACCCGTCTCGGCAGCCCGGGCTCACAGCACCGGAGGATTCACCGCCACGATGAAGATGCCCGTCCAGTGGCTGAGAAAGGCCAAGAGGGTCAAAGCGTGGAAGATCTCGTGGAACCCGAACACCCCGGGCACGGGGTTAGGCCGCTTCAATCCGTAAACGATCGCACCCACCGAGTAGAAGATCCCGCCGAGCAGGATCAACGACATCATCACCCAGTTGGCCTGGAAGAAGTCGACGATGAAGACGAGCGCGGCGTAGCTGAGAACCAGGTACAGCACGACGTAGAGCCATCGAGGTGCGCCGATCCAGAACACCCGGAACAGGATGCCAAGCCCCGCCCCTGCCCACACCAGCCAGAGCAGCAGGGTCGCCTTTTCGGGCGGTAGGCACAGCACGGTTATCGGGGTGTACGAGCCAGCGATCAGCAGGAAGATGTTGGCATGGTCGAGGCGCCGGAACACCGCTTTGACCGGCGGCGACCAGCTGAATCGGTGGTAGAGCGCGCTCGTACCGAACAGCAGGAGCGAGCACGCGAAGAAAATAGCGCAGCTCACCTTGGCGGCCGTGCCATCCGCGGCAGTCACGAGGATGATCCCCAGCACGATGGCCAGCGGGAACGTTCCGGCGTGGATCCATCCGCGCCACGTCGGTTTGCGGTCCGCGACGTCGTAGCTGATCTCTTCCTCGACGAGCGGGATGTGGGGCAACCGCGTCGCCTCGGGCGTCTCACTCACCCGGCCAGCCTACGCGAGGCCTGCGGCTGGCCTACATGGGGCATGCTCCGGGCGTGCGTGGGGCAGTGGTCTAGCGTGGGAGGGTGAAAGGGCACCCGGTTCCGCTTGGTCGCGGGCTGCTCTACGGGCTCTACCAGAACCGGTTGCGTCGCTCGCTCGCCGGACAACCGTTGCCGCGACACGTTGCGATGATCATCGATGGCAACCGCCGTTGGGCCCGGCTGCGGGATCTGGAGACGCCCGCGCACGGTCACCGCGCCGGAGCCGCGAAATACCGTGAGTTCCTCGAGTGGTGCGATGATCTCGGTATCTCGGTGGCGACCCTTTACCTGCTCTCCACCGATAACCTGACCGGGCGCGACGGCGCAGAGTTGACCGAACTCTTCGAGATCATCGGAGAGCTCGCCGGTGACCTCTCCCAGTTTCGCGACTGGCGAATCCAGCACGTCGGCTCGGGGGAGGGCCTGCCCCCCGAGCTCGTGGCGCAACTCGCCCAGGCGGCGTCGAGCACGGCGGGCAATTCCGGGCTGCACGTCAATCTGGCGATCGGCTACGGTGGGCGCCGCGAGATCCTCGATGCGATGCGCAGCATCGTTCAGACCCACGAGAGCGACGGTGGCACCCTGGATGCCCTCGCCGACATCCTCACCCCGGAGTTGATCGGCGAGCACCTCTACACGGGCGGTCAGCCCGACCCCGACCTCGTCATCCGCACCTCGGGCGAGCAGCGGATCAGCGACTTCATGCTCTGGCAGAGCGCCCACAGCGAGCTCTACTTCGTCGAGGCGCTGGGGCCGGACCTCCGCGAGGTCGACTTCTTGCGAGCCCTGCGCGACTACTCACGGCGCCATCGGAGGTACGGCCAATGATCAGTCTCGAACAATACCGCGCCCGCTTCGACGAAGAGCCAGGCTACCTGGACTTCGCGAGTCGAGCACCGGTCGGAGCGACCGTGCGCGATGAGGACCAGGCCATGATGGTGCTCCTGGGCAACTCCCGGTTCGGCACTCTGGCAACGCTCGATGAGCAGGATGCCCGGGTGCGCGAGTCCGTATCATCCCTGATCGGGATGCCAGCTGACCAGATCTGCTTCCAGCCGAACGCGAGCCAGGGACTCATGCACGTGATGTTCGGCCTGACCGGCGAGGTGGCGCTGTCACTCGCCGAGTTCCCGAGCAGCACCTTCGCCGCCACTCGGGCCGCGGACTCTCTGCACGCTCTCACCCCCCGGTGGTTGTCAACGGACCTCGGCCGGGTGACGCCCGGTAACCTACGGGATCAATTGACCGACTCGATCACCGCCGTGGCGGTGAGCCTCGTCGATTTCCGCACCGGGTACCTGCTCGACCTGGAGGGCATCCGAGACGTGATCGGCGATCGGTTGCTGATCGTCGACGCGGTGCAGGGGCTCGGTGTGGTGGAGGCGCCCTGGGAGGTTGCCGACGTGATCGTGGCCGGGGGTCACAAATGGCTGCGCGCCGGGTTCGGCACCGGATTCCTTGCGTTGAGCGAGCGGGCGATCGGCTCTCTCGTGCCGGTGCTCTCGGGATGGAGCGCGACCGACGCGGACGGGACTCCGGTTGATGCCGTGCCCGCGCCTGCCCGCGGAGCGCTCGCGTTCTCGATCAGCTCCCCCGATCCGGTCGCGCAGGCCCGTCTGGCCGTGGCGCTCGAGGACTTGAAGCAGGTCGGTGTTGCCGTGGTGAACGAAGCCGTTTCGGGTCGAGTGCAGCAGGTGATCGATCTGGCCGACGAGTTCCACGTGCCCGTGACATCCGCTCGACCCGTTGCCGAGCGCGCCGGCCTTGTGACCCTGCACCCCGAACACCATCAACTGACCCCGCTCGTGGCGGCCTTGCACAATCACGGCGTCACCGCGACGATGCGGGATGGCACGGTGCGGCTGAGCCCGCATGCCACAACGACGGACGAGACCATCGGGATGCTCCGCGAGAGCCTGGTCGAATTGGCGGCCGCGACTATCCATTAACGCGTTCGACACCTGCCGTTCAGCGTGTCGCACAGTCGCCCGTCGAGCCCAGCACTTAGCGTCGAACTCACCGGGTAAAGCACCCGGTCGAGGCGGCCACGCACGTTCGCCCGTACAGTTCCGGCCGCCTTCGCAGACTGGATCCGGGGATCACTCCCCGGGGATGGAGTGCACGTGGCCGAGCTAGCCAACCCAGCGTCGAAGAACCGGCGAGCATCGACGGGAGGGCGTGGTTCGGAGCAGTCCGAACGCACCTTCGTCATCGACACGTCAGTGCTGCTCTCCGATCCCAAGGCGGTCTTCCGCTTCGCAGAGCATCACGTCGTGCTGCCCGTGATCGTGATCACCGAGTTGGAGGCCAAACGCAACGATCCCGAGATCGGCTACTTCGCCCGTCAGGCGCTTCGCAATCTCGACGAGTTGCGCGTGCAGCACGAGCGCCTCGACTTCCCCATCACGGTCGGTGACGGTGGATCGCTTCGGGTGGAGTTGAACCACACGAACATGTCGGTGCTTCCTTCCGGACTCCAGCTCGGGGACAACGATTCTCGAATTCTGGCCGTCGCGCTGAACCTCGCCAACGAGGGCCTCGCGGTCACGGTGGTCTCCAAGGATCTCCCCCTGCGCGTGAAGGCGGCATCGATCGGTTTGGCGGCCGAGGAGTATCGCGCTGAACTCGCCGTGGACTCGGGCTGGACCGGTCAGCAGGAGATCGATCTCTCGTCCGGCCAGATGGCCCAGCTGTACGACAGCGAGGTTCTGCATTCTCGCGTCGTGGAAGATCTGCCGATCAACACCGGCCTCATCATCCACTCGGATCGGGGTTCGGCGCTCGGCCGGGTCAGCGCGCGCGGTGAGATGAAGCTCGTGCGCGGCGACCGCGACATCTTCGGGCTCCACGGTCGCTCTGCGGAACAGCGCCTGGCCATTGACCTCCTGCTCGATCCGGAGGTGGGAATCGTCTCGCTGGGCGGGCGGGCGGGCACGGGAAAATCCGCGCTCGCGCTGTGTGCGGGCCTTGAGGCTGTGCTCGAGAAGCAGCAGCACCGCAAGATCATGGTGTTCCGGCCTCTGTACGCCGTGGGCGGCCAAGAGCTCGGCTTCCTGCCGGGGGATGCGGCCGAGAAGATGAACCCATGGGCGCAGGCGGTCTTCGACACTCTCGGTTCGGTGGTGTCGCCGAACGTGCTGGAAGAAGTTCTTCAGCGGGGGCTGCTCGAAGTGCTGCCGCTCACGCACATCCGCGGGCGCTCTCTGCACGACGCGTTCGTGATCGTGGATGAGGCGCAGTCCCTCGAACGGAATGTTCTGCTGACGGTCCTGAGTCGAATCGGGCAGAACTCGCGAGTGGTGCTGACCCACGACGTGGCGCAGCGGGACAACCTGCGGGTCGGGCGCCACGACGGTGTGGCATCCGTGATCGAAACCCTGAAGGGTCACCGGCTCTTCGGGCACATCACGCTCACGCGCTCGGAGCGGTCCGCCATCGCTGCCCTCGTCACCGAGATGCTGGAGTCGAACGAACTGGTCTGAACCGCCCCACAGCAAACCCCCGGCCGTGCAAAACCGCACCGGCCGTGCAGAACCGCACCGGCGGTTCAAAACTGCGCCGACCGCGCAAAACTGCACCGGCCGTTCAAAACCGCAGTGCTTGCGAAAACGAGATGCCAGTTCAGACTGATATCAGCGGGAACTGGCATCTCGTTTTTGGAGAATCCGTGATCGAATCCGGTCGTGCTCGACAGAGGAGAACCACCGGGTAACAAAGCGGCGGACCAAGCGATGCGGGGCCGGGATGGGCCGGGCCGGGCCGGTGGCGGGGAACAGGCCGCCGGGTGCACCCCGTACGCTCGAACCGTGGATTGGGTTGTCTGGGGTATCGTCGCGGTACTGGGCGTGGTCTTGCTCTGGGGTGCGGTCTCGCCACGGAGCCAATGGTCTGTTCTCACCTCATGGAGCGTCAGCGACGTGCACGCCAACGAGCCGGGGGCGGCGGGGCTGGGATGGCGCCGGCTCATAAATGCGATCGGTGTGCTGGGCGTCCTGGCCGTGCTCGGCTCCGGAGTGGACCCTGCGATTCTGCAACCGGCACGCAACGTGAGAGCACCCAGCGCGGTCGAGTCGATGTGGGGGACGCCGGTGCCACAGCTCGTGGATCGCATCGTCATCGGTCGACTCGCCGCCAGTCCCGGCGTGGTAGCCACGCCGGTTCTTGGCTACCAGTTGATCGGAGACGAACCGGCCGACTACCTTCGCGAGATGCGGCACTTCTCGATGCTGGGCAACGAGGCGCCGCTGGGGTACGTCGGGGACTCGCACCGCGACGCGGTCTCGGTACTGGCATCCGCTGACCTCGTGGTGAACGTGCGAGGACCGCTCTTGTGCATCCCGCGCGAGGTCGTGGTGATCGAGACTGAGAAGTCGGTACAGATCGCCGTCTACTACGGCCTCCCGGATCCGGCCGATGGAACACTGCCCGACAACGTCGCATCCTGCCCGGAGAACGCCCCCATCACCGGGTCGGTTCTCATTCCGATCAAACTCGCTTTACCGGTGGCTGGCCGGGCGGTCCAGGGCCTGGACGGAACCTCCCTTCCGGCCGTAGCGATGGTGCGGTAGCGACGCAAGCCAGAAATCGTTCGAGCGCCAGGAAGTGAGTGCGGTGACTCCCGCCTCACCCGGGGTGGGTCATCGACATGACGTCGAGGGCGACATCCAACTGGGCCAGTGTGACCTCGCCGCGCTCCACGAAACCGAGGTCGATCACGGCCTCACGCACCGTCATCGAGCGGGCGACGGAGTGCTTGGCGATCCTGGCGGCGGCCTCGTATCCGATGATCTTGTTCAGGGGAGTCACGATGGCGGGCGAGGATTCAGCCAGTGCCAACGCCCGGGCCACGTTCGCTTCGAGGCCGTCCACGGTCTTGTCGGCCAGTGCCCGTGTCGCGTTCGAAAGCAGCCGGATCGACTCCAGCAGTGCCGTCCCCATCACGGGGATCCCGACGTTGAGTTCGAAATTGCCCGAGGCGCCGGCCCACGCGATCGTGGCGTCGTTACCGATGACTCGCGCGCACACCATGAGCAGCGCTTCCGGAATCACCGGGTTCACCTTGCCCGGCATGATGGAGGAGCCCGGCTGCAGGTCCGGGATGTGCAATTCCCCGAGTCCGGTGTTCGGCCCCGATCCCATCCAGCGCAGGTCGTTGCAGATCTTCGTCAGCGAGACCGCAACCACCCGAAGGGCACCGGATGCTTCCACGAGCGCATCGCGCGCGCCTTGCGCCTCGAAGTGGTCGAGCGCTTCGGTGATCGGCAGGCCGGTCTCATCAGCCAGCACCTCGATAACGCGCTGCGGGAACCCCTTCGGCGTGTTGATGCCGGTGCCGGTGGCCGTGCCGCCGAGCGGTACTTCCGCAACCCGGGGGATCACGGCATCCACCCGCTCGATGCCCAGACGCATCTGCCGGGTGTAGCCGGCGAATTCTTGTCCGAGGGTGACGGGCGTGGCATCCATCAGGTGGGTGCGACCGGGCTTGACGACATCCCGCCACTGCAGCGCCTTGGCCCCGAGCGCTACCGCGAGGTGCTCGAGAGCCGGGATGAGATCGCGCAGCAGCGCCGAAGTGACCGCGAGATGCACCGAGGTCGGGAAGACGTCGTTCGAGGATTGTGAAGCGTTGACATGGTCGTTGGGGTGCACTGCCGTGCCGAGCGTCTCGGTCGCGAGGTGCGCGAGCACTTCGTTCATGTTCATGTTGGACGAGGTGCCGCTGCCGGTCTGGTACGTGTCGACCGGGAATTGGTCGTGGTAGTGCCCGGCGATCAACTCATCCGTGGCACGGACGATCGCCTCGCCGATTGACTGGTCGATGATGCCCAACTCGCTGTTGACGATCGCGGCCGCTCGCTTGATCTGCGCAAGGGCGATGATCTGCGCGGGCTCGAGGCCCGAGCCGGAGATGGGGAAGTTGTCCACGGCGCGCTGGGTCTGAGCGCCGTACAACGCGGCGATCGGAACACGTACCTCGCCCATCGTGTCGTGTTCGATCCGGTAGAGGATGTCATCGCTCACGGCGTGCTGTGCTCCCTAAAGGGTTGTGGGTCGGGTGCTTCGTGCAAGGGACGGAGCGATCCCGTGCTGACCGATCACACCGCGCCCACGATAACGTCGGCGATGGCCCGGCCCTCGAGCAGGTGATAATTCGCTCCCACCACGGCCAGCGTACCGGCGGCGATCGCATCGCTGATCAGTTCGGACGAGTCGAGCAATTCGGCGATGGTGTCACGCAGATGCTGGGCGCCGACAACGGAGGAATCGACGCTCGAGACGTCGGTCGTAGGCGGATTTGATTCATTCATGACCCGTTGAACCGAGGGGACGATCCGCTGCACGAGCGAAGCGATATGCGGGGGGAGGGCCAAAGCATCCGGCCGCAGCGAGTCGATTGCGGCATTCACCGCGCCGCATCCGTCGTGTCCCAGAACGACGAGGAGGGTAACCCCCAGCTCGCTCACCGCGTACTCGAGCGAGCCGATCACCGAGTCCGACATCACCTGGCCGGCGTTGCGAACGATGAACAGGTCGCCGATGCCGCAATCGAAGATCAACTCGGCCGCCAATCGCGAGTCGCTGCATCCGAAGAGCGCGGCCTGCGGAGACTGCTCGGTCGCCACGGCGGAGCGCGATTCCACGTCTTGGCGCGGGTGATGCGGCGCGCCGGCGACGAAACGGGCATTGCCCCGTTGCAGTTCCGCCCACGATTCGGCCGGTGTCCGAAGCGCGCGGCTCAGGGTTCTGCCCGGCATGTGTCATCGGGCACGGTGATATGCGACAGGCCCATCGAGAGTGCAGGAGCGGGAGGCACGCTCACCACGGGAGCGATCACTGAGCCGGACCCGCTGCGGCGACGGCCGCTGCTAGCGCCTCGAACTCCTCGGTCGGCGCCGTGCCGTGCAGCACTACGGTGCTGCCGTCGGATGTACTTGCCATGGCATAGGCGAGATTACCGGGGTCTCGGGCCGTGCGTCGGTCGTAGACGTCCCACGTTCGGCCGTCGATCGTGGTCGAGCCGGTTCGCTGGGCGCCGGCGAGCAGGCCGTCTTGCCAGGTGGCATTGGCGCCGATTCCCTGGTTGAAGGCGATGAATTGGGTGGCGGGGGTGACGAAGCCGACGTACCACGTGGGCACTTGCGCGCGCGTTTCGAAGTGGGCGTCGTTGACATCCCAGCCGGGCAGCAACGGCACGATGAGGGGCACGGATGCCGTGGGTTGAGCCTGTGCGGCGATCGCGACGATATCGATGGGGTCCGCTGGCGGTGGCGATGGACGAGGTACTACCGCCACGAGCCCCGCAACGATAGCCAGGGATGCCAGCGTCGCGCCGACCAGGTTGCGCGTGGTCTGCCCGGCGCGATGGCGACGTGTGGTCTCGGCCTTACGATCCGCGGTCTCCCCGGCCGTTTCAGCTCGCCCGAGCTCTGCGACGATGGGTGCGGGTTTGGATGCCACGGTCACCGCCTGCCGATCACGTGGCGGACGCCGGGCTCGGAGCGCTCGGAGTCGCCGCCCCGGCCGACGCGACGGCATCGCCTCGTGCGGCATCCAACCGGGCGCGTGCGCCGACGAGCCACTCCTCGCAGCGGGTGGCGAGCAACTCGCCGCGCTCCCAGAGCGAGAGTGATTCTTCGAGTGTGGAGGAACCTCGCTCGAGTTCGGCAACGACCTTCACCAGTTCGTCCCTGGCCTGTTCGTAGCTGAACTCTTTTACCTCGCTCACGCCATCCACGCCCCGATTCTATCCGCTACCCCCGTGGCCCCCCGCAGCTGGCGCCTCCACCCTCGCTCCTAAGCTGCCGACCGCCACCGTGACAAGCAGGCGAGTCCCGACGGGCGCCTCCGCGGCATCCCGCACGGCGCGGCCGTCCGCCAGTTGCACCACCGCGTACCCGCGCTCGAGCGTGCGCTGGGGTGAGAGCGCACGCAGGGTAGCGACGTGTTCGGCGACCGCCGTCGTGCACCGTTCGAGGTGGCGGTCCACTAACTCCCGGGTCCGCGAGGCGTACCGCCCGACCTCCTCGGCCCGGGAATCGAGCATCCACGCCGAGCTCGACAGCACCGGCCGGGAGCGGAGCGCGCCCATGCGGTCCACTTCGATCGCGACCCGCTGGGTCACGCGTGACCGCATCCCGGCGCGCGCTTGCTGCACCCTCGCCCGTTCCTCGCTCACATCCGGCACGACGCGTTTCGCGGCATCCGTGGGGGTGGATGCCCGTAGGTCGGCCACCTCATCGAGCAGAGGCCGGTCGGCTTCGTGTCCGATCGCACTCACGATCGGCGTGGTGCACGCGGCCGCCGCGCGAACGAGCTGCTCATCGCTGAACACCAGGAGGTTCTGAAAATCGCCGCCACCGCGCGCGACGATGATGACATCCACCGCGGGGTCGGCGTCGAGGGTCCGCAGGGCAGCGATCACCTCGCCGACGGCGCGATCGCCCTGCACGGCCGCGTGCACCACACGGAAGTGCACCGCCGGCCATCTCAGTTGGGCGTTCCGCAGCACATCCTTCTCGGCGTCGCTATCCCGCCCGGTGATCAGTCCGATGCAACCGGGTAGGAACGGCAGCGGCTTCTTGCGCTCGAACAGGCCCTCCGCGGCGAGGGTGCGTCGAAGCCGTTCGAGCCGTTCGAGCAAGTCACCCAGCCCGACGTGGCGCATGTCGAGAACCTGCATCGAGAGGGTGCCGCCCTTGACCCAGTAGGTGGGTTTCACCAGGGCGAGCACGTGGTCGCCCTGTTTCAGGTCGGCCGGGAGGCGTGCCTTGACCGACGACCAGATCGTGAAGGAGACCGTGGCATCCTCGTCGAGATCCGTCAACTTTCCGTACACGGTGCCGCTCGAGGCACCCCATTGCGCGATCTCGCCCTCGATCCACGCGCTGCCGAGCCGCTCGATCCAGCCCTTCACCTTGTTCGAGAACAGGGCGACGGACCACGGGGCATCCAGGGTCGGTGGCGCGTTCTCAATCGTCATCGCGTTCCTCCCGTGCGTCACGCTACGCTGCCCTCGGTGACTACGACGACCGGTGCGGCTCTGTGGTCTCAGCGAGCCGACATCGCGCAGCACAGCTTGACCCACTTCTTCGGCGCTGCCGAGCCGCAGATGCTCAATAACGACTATCCACACCGTCGAGGCACTAACCGGGCGTTCAACTTCTGGTGGCTCGCCCAGGCGGTGGATGCCCGCCTCGACGCGTTCGAGAGAACTGCCGACCGCCGATGGTTGGACGAGGCCGTGCGCACGTATCGCAACGTCGTACGGCGTAATCGCGGTTCGCTGTTCAACGATTTCTTCGACGACATGCTCTGGTTGGGGCTCGCCGCGCTGCGGTTGTCCGATGCCGTGGCGGCCGCGACTGATGACGCCGACGGCTCCGTGCCTACCCGGGACTACCTCAACGACGGGATCGCCATCTGGGAGCGCGTCCACTCCCGCGGCTGGAACGAGCAGTTCGGCGCGAGCCTAGCCTGGCGCGGCAAGCGACTGGATTACAAGAACGCGCCGGCCAACGGGCCATTCGCGATGCTGTCGTGCCGTCTCGCCGAACGCACTGCGGATCCGCGATACCTGCCGTTCGGCCGCGCCGCCTTCGACTGGCTGAGCGCGACCTTGCTAGACCCGGGCACCGGCATCCTCGCTGACGGAATCAACCGCGAGAAGGACGGTCGGCTGGATGCCGGGTGGCGCTTCACCTACAACCAGGGGCTGTACGCGGGGGCCGCGACCGAACTGTTCGTGGCCACCGGGGATCGGTCCTTCCTCGACCGAGGCGCCCGCACCGCTGTCGCCGCCATCGACGAACTCGCCACCCACGGGGTCTTCCGACCCGAGGGTGACGGCGGGGATTCCGGACTCTTCAAGGGCATCTACTACCGGTACGCGGCGCGGCTCCTGCGTCACCTGGCTCCCGATCAGGATGCCGCCCGCCGCCTCACAGCGTTCATCGAATCGAGCACGGATGCCCTCGTGGCATCGAGCCTGATGCAACCGCCCACCGACCTTCTCGGGAAACCGGAGGCGGCGGGCCCGTTCGACCCCGGCGGGCCACGGCCAGCATTGCTCTTGGCCGCCGACGATTGGCGCTTTCCGCCGTCGGGATCAGTCGCCTACTCCACCCAACTCAGCGCGATCATGGCGATCGAGGTTCGGGCGCGCGTGGAGTACGAGCGGGTCGACGGCGGGCTCGGCCCGCACGGATCAGCCCCGGCCTAGAATTACGGGGTGAACTCAATCTCGAACGGCGCTGTCGTGCCGCTCATGAGTCCCCGGGTTCCTGTCCAACGCAACAGGCTCGTCAGTACCCCGATCGTCGGGCGTCGACGCGTGATCCTCGCCGCCCCGCGCGGGTACTGTGCGGGGGTCGACCGCGCGGTCATCGCCGTCGAGAAGGCCCTCGAGAACTTCGGCGCTCCTGTCTACGTGCGCAAACAGATCGTGCACAACATCCATGTCGTCTCGACCCTCGAGCAGAAGGGGGCGATCTTCGTCGACGATGTCACCGAGGTGCCGCCCGGGTCGCACATCGTCTTCAGCGCGCACGGTGTCTCGCCCGCCGTCGTGCAGGGCGCGGCGGACCGTGACCTGCTGGCGATCGACGCGACCTGCCCGCTCGTGACCAAGGTGCACCGGGAGGCACTGCGCTTCGCGCGCGACGACTACGAGATCCTCCTGATCGGCCATGCCGGCCACGAAGAGGTCGAGGGCACGATGGGCCACGCCCCGGAGCGCATCACCCTCGTGCAGAGTCCGCTGGATGCGGCAACCGTCGCGGTGCGGCATCCAGAGCACGTGGTGTGGCTCTCGCAGACCACCCTGAGCGTCGACGAGACGATGGAGACGGTACGGGTGCTGCGCCAGCGTTTTCCGCACCTGCAGGACCCCCCAACCGATGACATCTGCTACGCCACTCAGAATCGGCAAGTGGCGATCAAGAAGGTCTCGGAGCAAGCCGAAGTGGTGATCGTCGTCGGCAGTGCGAACAGTTCCAACACCGTGCGGCTAGTGGATGTCGCGCTGGAGAACGGCGCTCGTGCGGCCTACCGGGTCGACTACTCGCGCGAGATCCAGCAGGAGTGGCTCGAGGGTGTGCTGACCGTCGGCGTGACGAGCGGTGCATCGGTTCCCGAGGTTCTGGTCCAGGACGTACTGGACGAACTCGCCGACGCTGGCTTCGGCGATGTCAGCCAAGTCGTCACCGCCGAAGAGGACCTCATGTTCTCCCTGCCCAAGGAACTTCGCGTGGGCGTCAACGGCCAACCCGATGCGCGGGGCCCGGGCGGGCGGGTGCGCCGCCTCGATTGGCAGGGTGCCGCTACCCCATGACCGACGACCGCCCCCCGCCGCGGTATGGGCAGTACGCTCCCGTGCCGCCGACGACGGCCCCCTCGGAAACGGTGCCGCCAGGAACCGCGTCGCCAGCGGCCGCAACCCCGGCCACCGAAGCACCCGCTGTACGAGACGAGTGGCAGCCGCCCGTGGTCGACACCCCTGCAGCGAAGGATGTGACCCCGCAGCGGGACACCCGCGACATCGTGCTCACCACCTTCCTGCTGCTCATCGGCGTTTACGACACGGTGGGCTCGTTCGGTCGTTTCGCCGATCTGCACTCCCTCGTGCAGTCCAGCTTCGACTACGCGGGGGTGGGACAATTCACCTCGACAGCGTTAGCGGCATCCGTGGGGCTGATCATCAACATCGCCCGCGTGGTGCTGCTGATCGCAGCCATCGGGTTCGCGCTGTACCGCATCTCGCGCCACCGCACCGCGTTCTGGTTCCCCGTGGTCGCGGGGGCGATCGCGTGGGCGATCACGATCGGATGTGTGCTGTTCGTGATGGTCAGCGACCCGGCGTTCACCGCGTACGTGATGGCACAGTCGACGCGCGGCAGCTGACCCCAAAAAGTCAAGCAACCCGTAACTCTGCGAGCGGGTCTCGGCGCGATGCGGCTCATGCAGCCGTAATGGGGGCGAGAAGATCCCGCCCTCACCCGTCCTCAGCCGGCGGAGTGACCGAACGATCCGAGTTCCTTGGTGGCCGCAAGCACTCGGGCCGCCATCGCGGTCTCGGCGATCTTGCCCCAGCTGCGCGGGTCGTAGACCTTCTTGTTGCCGACTTCGCCGTCTATCTTGAGAAATCCGTCGTAGTTCTTCAGCACCGTGTCGGCGACGGAGCGGCTGAACGCGTACTGGGTGTCGGTGTCCAGGTTCATCTTGACGACACCGTTGTGAACCGCGGTGGTGATCTCGTCCTGGCTGGATCCCGATCCACCGTGGAAGACCAGGTCGAGCGGCTTGTCGCCGGTACCGAAGTGCGCCTGCAGACCCTTCTGGATCTCGCCCAGCAATTCCGGCCGCAACTTCACGTTGCCCGGCTTGTAGACCCCGTGCACGTTGCCGAATGTGAGGGCGGCCATGTAGCGCCCGTCCTTGCCGAGGCCGAGGGCCGTGACCAGTTCGATCGCGTCATCCAAGGTCGTGTAGAGGTGCTGGTTGATGTCGTGGCTGACACCATCCTCCTCGCCGCCCACGACTCCGATCTCCACTTCCAGAATCGCGTTGATGGCTTTCATGCGCGGCAGGAGGGTCTTCGCGATTTCGATGTTCTCTGCGAGCGGCACGGCCGAGCCATCCCACATGTGCGACTGGAAGATCGGTTCCCGGCCGGCCCGCACGGCCTCCTCCGAAGCGCTGATGAGCGGCAGAACGAAACCGTCCAGGGCATCCTTCGGGCAGTGGTCGGTGTGCAAAGCGACGGTGATCGGATAGTTCTTCGCGACCTCGGTGGCGAAAGCGGCGAACGCCAGCGCACCCGATGCCCGCGCCTTCACGCTCTGCCCGGCGAAGTAATCCGCGCCTCCCGTGGTCACCTGGATGATGCCGTCAGACCCGGCCTCGGTCAGTCCCTGCAGCACGGCGTTGATCGTGGCCGACGACGACACGTTGACGGCCGGGTAGGCGAAGCCGCCCCCCTTGGCGCGATCGAGCATGTCGGCGTACTGGTCCGGGGTGGCGACGGGCATCGGATGCTCTCCTCGAGTGCGGGTGGGCGGCTTGGTGCTGCGGGTGTGCGGGCTGGTGCTGAGGGCGGGCGGGCTGATGGCTCCCCGACAGATGAAGCCTACCGAGCCGGGCCAATAGGCTGGGGGCGCTGAATCGGCCACGAATCCCACCGCAGCGCCCGTTTCGGCTGAAAGGCTCCCTGTGGTACTCACCGAACTCTCCGGCCTGCAACCGGACCGCAACCTCGCGCTCGAACTCGTGCGGGCCACTGAAGCGGCCGCGATCAGAGCGGTGCCCTTCATCGGCAAGGGTGACAAGAACGCAGCAGACGCCGCCGCGGTCGACGCGATGCGTACCTTCCTCGGTACGGTGGACTTCGACGGCATCGTGGTGATCGGCGAGGGCGAGAAGGACGACGCCCCGATGTTGTTCAACGGGGAGCGGGTGGGAACCGGCAACGGGCCATCCTGCGACATCGCCGTCGACCCGATCGATGGCACCTCCCTCACCGCCGCTGGCCGTCAAAACGCCCTCTCGATGATCGCGGTCTCGGACCGTGGCACGATGCTGGATGCCTCGAGCGTGTTCTATATGTCGAAGATCGTCACGGGGGCCGAGGGGGTTGGAGTCATCGACATCCGCGCCAGCGTCGGCGAGAACATCCGCGCTCTCGCTGCGGCCAAGCGCAAGCCGGTCGGGGAGATGGTGGTCGCCGTGCTCGATCGGCCGAGGCACGTCGGGGTCATCGAGCAGATTCGGGCCACCGGCGCCGGAACCCGACTGATGCTCGACGGCGACGTGGCGGGCGGTATCAATGCGGCGCTCTACGGCACAAGGATCGACATGTGTTACGGCATCGGCGGCAGCCCCGAGGGGGTAGCGACGGCCTGTGCAATCAAGGCGCTCGGCGGCGTCATCCAGGCGATTCTGCACCCGCGCACCGACGAGGAGCGAGCGAACGGCGAAGCAGCGGGTCTGCTCTTCGACCACGTCTACGACGCGGACACGCTCGTTCGAAGCGACAACACCTTCTTCGTGGCGACCGGGGTGACAGACGGCGGCCTGGTCAACGGCGTCAAGCGGCTCGGGCCGATCATCCGCACCGAGTCGATCGTGCTGCGCTCGACCTCGGGCACGATTCGCCGCGTGACCGCGGACCACCTCGCCACCCGGTGGCTGGATGCTGCTAGCTCGCTCGCTTGACCTGCTCCATTGATAGGTCCTCGAGCCCCGACGGATCCAACTCGGGGCGCCCGACGCCGTCCATCGTGTCGAGGGCTTGCAGTTCCTCCACCACGTGGTGACTCACCGCGACGTCCAGCTCCGCGGAGGTCAGGAGGCGCGGTGACTGCTCGACGGTCTGAGCCGGGCCGATGACCTTCGATTCGTCGAGTGCGTTCAACTTGCGAGCGGTAACGAGCACCCTGGATTCCAGCGAGTTCGCGAACTGGTTGTAACTGGCGACGGTCGAGTCGATGGATTTGCGCAGCTTGTCTGCATGCTCGGACAGAAGTGCGAGACGCTGATAGAGCTCTTTGCTCAGATCGAACAACACCTTGGCCTGATCGGTCAGCACGTCTTGCTGCCATGAGAAGGCGACGGTTTTGAGCACTGACCACAGCGTCACGGGGGAGGCGAGAGCCACCCTCTTGCCGAACGCGTAATCCATGATCGACGGGTCTGCCTCCAGCGCCGACGACACGAGGGACTCGCTCGGAATGAACGCGATCACCAGTTCTGGGGATGCTTCCAGCCCCGCCCAGTAGGCCTTGCCCGCCAATGCGTCGATGTGGCTTCGAAGCACTTTCACATGCTGCTTGATCAGCGTCTCGCGGCGAGCGCCCTCCTCGCCGGTCGCCGTAATCGGGATCTGGCTCGCCTCGAGGTAGGCGGCGAATGGAACCTTCGCATCGACCGCGATGTTCTTCCCGCCGGGCAAGTGGACGACCATATCGGGTCGCCCCGCGCGCTGGCCCGCCCCGGCATCCGACACGATACTGTGCTGCACGTCGAAGTCGACCCGCTCGAGCAGGCCCGCCGCCTCCACGACATTGCGCAACTGCGTCTCGCCCCATACGCCGCGGGTTGAGTTGCTGCGAAGCGCAGAGGCGAGCGATTCGGCCGTGCTGCGCAGTCGCTCCTCCGATTCGGTGGCGGCCCGCAGCTGCTGGCTCAGTTGGCCGTGCTGGAGGCTGCGTTGCGCCTCGAGCTCGGTGACCTTGTGCTGCATGGTGCGAAGTGACTCCTGCACAGGGCTGAGGGCCTGGAGCACCTTCGACTCGCGCAAATCGCGCTCGGCCTGCGCCGAGGCATCCATTCGTTGCCGGTCGATGATCTGGCCGTGCTGCTGCTGCAAGGCTTCGAGTTGTTGACGCAGCCCGTCGGCCGTGGCGTGGATGGCTGCGCGGTCCGCGGTCAAGTCGGCCTGCACCGACCGTTCTTCGGCGCGCAAGTGGGCGATCGCGGCATCATGCCGCGCTTCGAGCAGGGGGAGGTCGATCGCCGCACCGCCCGACGCCGTGCGCCCGCGCAGCGCCAACGCACCACCGGCTCCGACCACGACGCCGAGGAGCACGCCGACCGCGATACCGATGAGAAGGGTTGCCATGGGGTCCATGCGGCTAGTGTGACAGGGGGGTCGGACAATCTAGAGTTGCCACATGCAGACACTGGAACACTGGGTCGGCGGCGCAGCATTCGGCGGCGCATCCACCCGCACCTCGCCCGTTTACAACCCGGCCGAGGGCACCGTGTCGCGGGAGGTTCGCCTTGCCAGCACGGCAGATGTGGATGCCGCCGTGGCCGTTGCCCGGGCGGCTTTCCCCGGCTGGTCGGGAGCGTCCCTGGCCAAGCGGCAGGCAGTGCTGTTCACCTTCCGCGAGTTGCTGAATGCCCGCAAAGAGGACCTCGCCGCCATCCTGACCAACGAGCACGGCAAGGTGACCTCCGACGCGCTCGGGGAGATCGCCCGCGGGCTCGAGGTCGTGGAGTGGGCGACGGCCATCCCACACCTCATGAAGGGCGAGTACTCCGAGAACGTCTCGACCGGCGTGGACGTGTACTCGCTCCACCAGCCGCTCGGCGTCGTCGGTATCATCAGCCCGTTCAACTTCCCCGCCATGGTGCCGCTGTGGTTCTTCCCGATTGCGATCGCGGCAGGCAACACCGTCATTCTCAAACCCTCGGAGAAGGATCCGTCCGCGGCGATGTGGATGGCGGCCCTCCTGAAGGAGGCGGGCCTGCCCGATGGCGTCCTCAACGTCGTGCACGGGGACAAGGAGGCGGTGGATGCCCTCCTCGAGCACCCGGACGTCGCATCCATCTCATTCGTGGGCTCGACCCCCATCGCCAAGTACATCTACGAGACGGCATCCCGCGCCGGTAAACGGGTGCAGGCGCTCGGCGGTGCGAAGAACCACATGCTCGTGCTTCCCGACGCAGACCTCGATCTCGTCGCCGACTCGGCCGTCAACGCCGGCTTCGGCTCGGCCGGCGAACGCTGCATGGCCATTTCGGTCGTCGTCGCAGTGGAACCGGTGGCGGACGACCTCGTCGAGAAGATCCGGTCGCGGATGTCGGGCCTGCGGGTCGGCGACGGAACCCGCGGCTGCGACATGGGTCCGCTCATCACGCGCGAGCACCGGGACAAAGTGGCGTCCTATATCGACGTCGCCATCAGCGACGGGGCGAGCATCGTCGTCGACGGGCGCGGCATCGAGGTGGACGGCGCGGCCGACGGCTTCTGGCTCGGCCCGACCCTGATCGACCGGGTCCCCGTCACCTCCGACGTCTATCGTCACGAGATCTTCGGCCCCGTGCTGTCGATCGTTCGGGTCGCCTCCTACGAGGAGGGACTCGAGCTGATCAACTCGTCGCCCTACGGCAACGGCACCGCCATCTTCACCAACGACGGCGGAGCGGCGCGCCGCTTCCAGCGCGAGGTGCAGGTCGGCATGGTGGGCATCAACGTGCCCATCCCGGTCCCGGTCGGCTACTACTCGTTCGGCGGCTGGAAGGATTCGTTGTTCGGCGACACGAAAGCCTACGGACCCGATGCCATCCACTTCTTCACGCGCCAGAAGGCGATCACCTCGCGCTGGCTCGACCCGAGTCACGGCGGCATCAACCTAGGGTTCCCGCAGAACGGGTAGCACGCCAGCGGGTTACCGCGCGGTAACCCTCGCCTCGGGCTGCGCGGTGGCGTGTGCATTCGCCGGAACGGCAGCATCCACCCGCCCCAGTTGCCGCAGGCGCGCCCCGGTCAAGCCCGCCAGCTCGGTGACGGTGGAGGCACCGTGCCGCGCGGCGGCATGCACGATTATGGCGGCGCACGCGGCGGCATCCGCTGCCGCGTTGTGATGCTCGAAGTCCTCGAACCCCGCGGCCATCGCTGCAATGGGGAGGCGGTACGAGTCGAGGTGGTAGGTGCGGCGGGCCACCTGAAGGCTGCACAGGTAGGGGAGGGACGGCGTCGGAAGGTACGACGCAGCGCAGGCTGCGTCGATCACCCCCATGTCGAATCGCGCATTGTGGGCGACGAGGGTGTCGCCGCCCACAAAGTCAACCAGGTCTGGCAATTGCTCACTCCATAGCGGGCTGTCTTGCACGTCCACGCTCATGATGCCGTGGATGCGCACGTTCCATTCCAAGAAGTGGTCATGACCGAATGGCGGCTTGATCAGCCAATACACCGTTTCCTCTACCCTCCCATCCCGCACTTTGACGAGCCCGACCGAGCATGCGCTGCCCGGGGAGTTGTTGGCGGTCTCGAAATCGATGGCGGTGAAATCCAGGGGCACGCCACGATGCTGACACGGGCAGCCGACGCCGCGGGCCGGGCGCGCCGGAGAGGATCATGAGCGGCGGCCGCGCGGTGCGCCCTTCTCCTGAACCCCCGGCTTGCGCATGTCGTCGCTTTTGCGCGCGGTGCCGCGGAAGCGTCACCTCGCCCGGGTGCGTACGCTAGAACCCCGTGGCTCTCACTATCGCGATCGTCGGCCTGCCGAATGTCGGCAAGTCCACCTTGTTCAACGCACTGACGAAGAATTCGGTTCTGGCGGCGAACTATCCTTTTGCCACGATCGAACCGAACGTGGGCGTCGTCACCCTGCCCGATGGGCGTCTGGCGGCGCTCGCCGAACTCTTCGCGAGCGAGCGCATCGTGGCGGCGCCCGTGTCCTTCGTCGACATCGCGGGAATCGTCAAGGGCGCCAGCGTCGGCGAGGGCCTCGGCAACAAGTTCCTCGCATCCATCCGTGAGGCCGATGCGATCGCCCAGGTAGTGCGGGCCTTCGCCGACCCGGATGTCATCCACGTCGATGGCCGGGTCGATGCGGCATCCGACATGGCGACCATCAACACCGAGCTCATCCTGGCTGACCTGCAGACTCTCGAGCGCGCCATCCCGCGCTACGAGAAGGAGCTCAGGACAAAGCGAATCGAGCCCGCCGTCCTCGATGCAGCGACGGCCGCGCGGGCCGCCCTCGACGCCGGCACGCCGCTCTCTGCCTCGTCGCTTGACATCGAGCCGATCCGCGAACTGGGCCTCCTCACCGCGAAGCCGTTCATCTACGTCTTCAACATCGACGAGGCCGTGCTGGCGGATGCCACGGCGAAAGCCGCGCTCGCAGCCCTGGTGGCCCCGGCTCACGCCGTCTTCCTCGACGCCAAACTGGAGAGCGAGCTCATCGACCTCGACGAGGTGGATGCGGCGGAACTCCTGGCGAGCACCGGTCAAACCGAGAGCGGGCTCGACCAGCTCGCTCGTATCGGCTTCGATACGCTCGGCCTCCAGACCTACCTCACGGCAGGCCCCAAGGAGAGCCGCGCCTGGACCATCGGCAAGGGTTGGAAGGCGCCGCAGGCGGCTGGGGTCATCCACACCGACTTCGAGAAGGGTTTCATCAAGGCAGAGATCGTCGGCTTCGACGACCTGATCGCGACGGGGTCGATCGCCGAGGCGCGCGCCAAGGGCAAAGCTCGCATCGAGGGTAAGGACTATGTGATGCAAGACGGTGATGTAGTCGAGTTCCGGTTCAACAACTAGCGGCTCGAAGTGGCGGCCCTGCTAGCGTTTTACAGTGGCTGCCCCGAACATCGACCCCGACTTGATGGAAGACATCGTCGGCTGGGATGTCGGCACCTGGTCGCGCGCGGTGCGGTTCTGGGATGCCCAGCTCGGGCGTGACGGCGAGTCGCTCGACTGCCTGGAGATGGGCGCTGGGCCCGGTGGCCCGTCACTGTGGCTGGCATCACGAGGTCACCGGGTGGTGTGCTCCAACCTGATGAACACCGGGGCCATGGCAAGGCCGTTGCACGAGCGGCGGGGGGTGACGTCGCTGATCGCTTACGAGGATATCGACGCGGCGTCGATTCCGTACACGAGCCGGTTCGACGTCATCGTGTTCAAATCTGTGCTGGGAGGAATCGGCTCTAACTTCGCTTCGTCGAAACAGGCGATCGACGGGATGCGTGCTGCTCTGAAGCCCGGGGGACGGGTTTTCTTCGCAGAGAACCTGCGCGGCGGCATCCTGCACCGGATCGTGCGCGCGCTGGCCAACCGGCACCGGAATGCGGCGTGGCGCTTCATGACGGTCGGGCAGTATCGCGAGATGTTCCGAGCGTTCTCGTCGCTGAGTGTCGATAGCACAGGCGTCGTAGCCGTCTTCGGCCTCACCGAGCGACATCGGAGAGCGCTCGCCACCATCGATGACGCTGTGTTCAATCGTGTGATGCCCCGCTCAGGTCGTTACATGATCTACGGGGTCGCTACCAAGTAGTCATAGCCGCCGCAGCTCACGGCCGCTCCGCTGACCGCCGACCCGACCGCCACGCGCGGAACGCCCCGGTCGACCACAGTGCCCACACCACCAACAGTGGCTGAAACAACAACCGGATGCCCCGGGCTGCGTCGCTGTTGAGGCCGAACGAGTCGGTGCCGGTCGCGAATTGCGAGACGTTGCCGGGAAGGATCGCCAGGAAGAAAAGCGCGACGAGCCATCCGACCGGTACGCGCAACCGGTAGAGAAGGATGAGGGCGAGCCCCAGCGTGATCTCCACGATCCCGGATGCCACCACCACGAAGTCGGGGTCAAGGGGCAACCAGGTCGGTACCTGCGCGCGGAATGCCTGCCGGTAGATCGTGAGGTGGCTCGTGCCGGCCGCCGTGAGGAACAGTCCCAACCCGATGCGCCCGAGCGTGCGGGTCGGGCCTGCCGGGCGGGCATCCCGCAGCCCGTCGGGCAGGCGCCGGTGCGTAGTGGTGTCGAGATCACGGGAGGGCATAACCCCACCGTATCCCCGGGGTGCTCCTGCGAGTCGGCTGCGCGACTGGCACTCGGGCCCGCGGCATGGTTCGCTATCTTCATGACCCAGCTCGCGATGTTCCCGCTCGGTTCCGTGCTCTTCCCCCACATGCCGCTCATCCTGCGCATCTTCGAAGAGCGGTACGTCGTCATGCTGTCCCGAGTGCTGCAGGAGGAGCCGTCCGAGTTTGGAGTCGTGCTCATCGAACGGGGTCAGGAGGTGGGCGGCGGCGAGAAGCGCTTCTCCGTCGGTACCGTCGCGACGATCACCCAGCTCGAAGCCGCCGAGGGTTTCATCGGGTTGGTGGCCCAGGGCGGGCGCCGCGTCGCGATCACCGAGTGGCTCGCCGAAGACCCGCATCCGAAAGCCGACATCTCCGACCTCGCAGATCTCGAGTGGGAAGAGGAGTTGCGGCCCCTCCTCGACCGCGCCGAGCAACTCGTGCGCCGCACGCTGGCGCGGGCCAGCGAATTCATGGACCAGCAGTGGTCGTCCAACATCGAACTGTCGGATGATCCGCTGCAGCGCTCGTGGCAGCTGGCGGCTATCGCGCCGCTCGGTCCCCTCGACCAGGTCGCGCTCTTGCGATCTGCGACGCTCGTAGATCTGCTCGAGAAGCTCATCGAGGAGACCCAGGCCGCCGAGGCATCCCTATCGGCGCAGTGGGCGGTCGAGGCTGACATGGATGAGTTGCTGTCCATTGGTGGCGAGGGTGCTGATGAGACCGGGGACGACGACGGCGATGACAACGACGGCGATGACAACGACGGCGACGACTCCGACGGCGAGGCCACCGAAGATTCCGACCCCGCCGAACCGGAAGGCAAACCATGACCGAACACCAGCCGTTCGAGGTCGAGCATCGCTACGACGGCTTCGAGACGAGGGTATACCCCGCCTACGTGCTCGTCGATGTGGAGGTCGACGGCGACTTCTTCGAAGCCGGAAACCGGGGTTTTCGGCCATTGCTTCGATACATCGGCGGCGGTAACGAAACGTCCCGGCAGATTCCGATGACTGCGCCGGTTATCCAAAGACAAGAGAAACCCGGGCGCCACACGGTCAGTTTCGTGCTGCCAGCCGGTATGGATGCCGCCTCCACGCCGCTCCCGACCGACGCGCGCCTGCGGACCCGGGTCGTCGCATCCCACCGGGTTGCGGCACGCCGGTTCAGCGGCGGTTCCTCGGAGCCCCGGTTTCTCGAGAATGCCGCCGAGTTGGTGGCCGCGGTCGGGCGCGAGGGGCTCGAGACCGTGGGCACCCCCTACTTCGCCCGATACGACCCACCGTGGAAACCCGGCTTCCTCAAACACAATGAGGCGCTGATCGCGCTGGGCGATCGATAGACTGCACCTACACGCAGTTGCACTACCGATTCATCCCAATTCAATACCGGGCCGCAACACGATGCGGGAGAGCTCGTCACCGAACGAGCACCGAAGGAGCAAGCCTCCCCGCCAATCTCTCAGGTATCCGTACCGCATCGATCTGGCCACTCTGGAAAGCGCGTCGGCCATACCGTCGCCACCGACGGTGAAAGCCGGGATGCCTCCCGGTGAAACTCTCAGGTCGATGACAGTGGGGGAGTTCGAGAACGCAGGGAAAAGCCCGTGCGCGAGGAGAATTCCATGACCGACAGCACGGCGACATCCCCCCACATGCTGTGCTCCCCCCTGCACACCGTGCACATCGCCGCTGGCGCCAGTTTCACCGACTTCGCGGGCTGGCAGATGCCCGTACGTTACGGATCCGAACTCGCCGAGCATCACGCGGTGCGCACATCGGCTGGCATCTTCGACCTGTCGCACATGGCAGAGATCTCCGTCACGGGTGCGGGGGCGGGCGGCGCTCTGGACTTCGCTCTCGCGGGTCTGATCTCCGCGGTCGCCGTCGGGCAGGCCAAGTACAGCCTGCTTCTGGCGCCGGACGGGGGAATCATCGATGACCTAGTCGTGTACCGCACTGGCGAGCACGACTTTCTCATCGTGGCCAACGCCGCGAACCGCGCCGTGGTCGTGCACGAGTTGGGCGCCCGCGCGGCCGGGCACGACTGCGTCGTCACGGATCGGAGCGACGAGACTGCCCTGATCGCCGTGCAGGGCCCGCGCGCTCGCGAGATCATCATGTCAACGGGGGGGATCGTCGTCGACGACCTCACCGACCTGAAGTACTACCGCGTGCGTCCGGGGCGCTTCGAGGGCGAATCCCTACTCATCGCTCGCACCGGATACACGGGCGAGGACGGCTTCGAGCTCTACGTGGATGCCGCGCTCGCGATCGACCTGTGGGCCGCTCTGGTCTTCGCGGGCACGGATGCCGGGCTCGTGCCGGCCGGGCTCGCGAGCCGCGACACGCTGCGGCTTGAGGCGGGGATGCCGCTCTACGGCCACGAGTTGAGCCGCGGCATCCTGCCGGTGCAGGCCGGGCTCGGCCGGGTGCCGAACCTCGGCAAGGAGTTCGTGGGGAGCGCGGCGATCGAGGCAGGCCCCGCGGTGGACGCCCCGGTGCTCGTGGGTCTGCGGCTCGAGGGTCGACGCGCAGGCCGGGCCGACTACCCGGTACTGAATGCCGGACCCGCCGCTGTTGCCGTCGGCTCGATCACGAGCGGCGCCCTCTCGCCGACGCTCGGATACCCGATCGCCATGGCGTATATCGAGCCAGCGCTGAGTTCGACCGGCACTCGGGTCGCGGTCGATATCCGCGGGTCGATCGTGGCAGCATCCGTTGTCGAGTTCCCGTTCTACAAGAGAAGCAAAGATGCCGAGAAGAGCAACTGATGCCGCGAAAGGCCGCTGATGACTGACGAGCAGGACCTCAAATACACGACCGAGCACGAGTGGATCCGCCTGGACGGATCGATTGCGACGGTGGGCATCACCGCCTACGCGGCACAGAAGCTCGGCGACATCGTCTTCGTCGACCTGCCCAAGGTCGGTGCCGTTCTCGTCGAGGGAACCGTCGTCGGCGAGATCGAGTCCACCAAGTCGGTGGGCGAGGTGTTCAGCCCGGTGCAGGGAACGGTGATCGAGGCCAACGCGGCGGTCATCGCGTCACCGGAGCTGATCAACTCCGATCCGTTCGGTGCCGGATGGTTGCTGCGGGTCGAGTTCGCCGACCTGCCCGACCTGCTCGACTTGGCCGCCTACCGCGAACTGACTGGAGAATGATGAACGACCGTTTCGCCGATCGACACATCGGTACGGATGCCTCGGCGCAGGCCACGATGCTCGAAGCTCTGGGCTACCCCTCCGTCGAAACCCTCGTGGAGGCGGCCGTGCCGCACGCCATCCATCTCGATCGGTCGCTGCCCACCAGCATCCCGCCCGCGGCATCCGAGCGGCAGGTCCTCGTGGAGTTGCGTGAGATCGCGAGCCGCAACACGGTCAACCAATCGATGATCGGGCTCGGTTACTACGACACGATCACCCCCGCGGTGATCGCGCGGAACGTCTTGCAGAACCCCAGCTGGTACACCGCGTACACCCCGTATCAGCCAGAGATCAGCCAAGGGCGTCTCGAGGCGCTCATCAATTTTCAGACGATGGTCTGCGACCTGACGGGCATGGGCACCGCCAACGCGTCGATGCTCGACGAGGGCACCGCCGCGGTCGAGGGAATGTTGCTGGCCCGCCGCGCGTCCGATTCGCAGTCGTCGGTCTTCCTCGTCGATTCCGATGCCTATCCTCAGACGAAGGCACTGCTGGCCGGGCGAGCCGAACCGGTCGGCATCGCGATCGTCGAGGTGGATTTCGGCGTGACGGGAGAAACGTCGCTACCGGAGGCCTTCGGGCTCTTCATTCAATACCCGGGGGCATCGGGACGGGTCTGGGATCCGGCCGCCGTCATCGCGGCCGCGAAAGCATCCGGGGCCGTGACGGTCATGGCGGCTGACCTGCTCGCTCTGACCCTGCTGAGCTCGCCGGGCGAACTCGGCGCCGATGTCGCGGTCGGTACCTCCCAGCGATTCGGGGTGCCTATGGGGTTCGGGGGTCCGCATGCGGGCTATCTCGCGGTACGCGTTGGCCTCGAGCGCCAGCTGCCCGGGCGACTCGTGGGGGTCTCGCAGGATGCCGACGGTCACCCCGCGTACCGATTGTCGCTGCAGGCCCGGGAGCAGCACATCCGGCGCGAGAAGGCCACGTCGAATATCTGCACGGCTCAGGTGCTGCTCGCGGTGATGGCATCGATGTACGCCGTCTATCACGGTCCCGACGGGCTCCGGCGGATCGCCGAACGAGTCCATCGTGCGGCCGTGGATTCTGCGGCCCGATTGCGGGTGGCGCGGGTCGAGATCGTGCACGAGTCCTTCTTCGACACCATCGTGGTCCGGGTGCCCGGCCGGGCCGCCGAAGTCGTCGCGAAGGCCCATGCGGCTGGCGTGCTCTACGGCACCGTCGATGCGGACACCGTGCGGCTCAGTTTCGATGAGGTCACCGCATCCGACGCCCTGCTCATCGACCGGGTGCTGGCGCCCCTCGGCGTCGACCCGATCGACGGTCGGCAGCATGGCACACGGCTGCCCGCCTCTCCCCTTCCCGCGCAGCTGCACCGGGAGTCCGCCTACCTGACGCATCCCGTTTTCAACACCCACCGCTCCGAGACGAGCATGATGCGCTACCTCAAATACCTCGCCGATAAGGATTACGCCCTCGACCGAGGGATGATCCCGCTCGGCTCGTGCACGATGAAACTCACCGCCGCCACCGAGATGGAGGCGGTTTCCTGGCCCGAGTTCGCCGGCATCCACCCGTTCGCACCCGCTTCGGACGTCGCCGGCTATCTCCAGCTCATCGAGCAACTACAGGTGTGGCTGGCGGAGGTCACCGGCTACGACTCGGTATCGCTGCAACCCAACGCGGGCAGCCAGGGCGAACTCGCGGGACTGCTGGCTATCCGCGGCTACCACCGGGCCAACGGCGATGCGCACCGTGTCGTCTGCCTCATCCCCTCGAGCGCTCACGGCACGAATGCCGCCAGCGCCGTACTCGCCGGGATGCAGGTGGTCGTGGTCGCCTGCGATGAACTCGGCAACGTCGACATCGACGACCTGCGCACCAAGATCGCCCGGCACCGTAGCGAGTTGGCGGCGCTCATGATCACCTACCCCTCCACGCACGGGGTGTACGAGCACGAGGTGGGCGCGATCTGCGCCGCCGTCCACGAGGCCGGTGGGCAGGTCTACGTGGACGGCGCCAACCTCAACGCCCTCCTCGGCTACGCCCGGTTCGGCGATTTCGGCGGGGATGTCTCGCATCTCAACCTGCACAAGACGTTCTGCATCCCGCATGGTGGGGGCGGCCCCGGGGTCGGTCCGGTGGCGGCCAAAGCGCATCTGGCGGCGTTCCTGCCGGGCCATTCGATGGCCCAGGGCGCGCTGCCGGGAGGTGTTCCCGTATCCGCCGCGCCGTACGGCTCGGCCAGCATCCTGCCCATCTCTTGGGCGTACGTTCGCATGATGGGAGCCGACGGGCTGCGGGAAGCGACCGGCGCCGCCGTGCTCGCCGCGAACTACATGGCCGTGCGGCTCGCGGAGCACTACCCGGTGCTCTACACCGGTGGCAACGGCCTCGTCGCACACGAGTGCGTGCTCGATCTGCGGCTGCTCAAGGAGGCGACCGGCATCGACAACAACGACGTCGCGAAACGGCTGATCGACTTCGGATTCCACGCCCCGACGATGTCGTTCCCGGTGGCTGGCACCTTGATGATCGAGCCGACCGAGAGCGAGGATCTGACGGAGATCGACCGGTTCATCGCCGCGATGATCGCGATCAGGGAAGAGGCGGATGCCGTGGCATCCGGCGTCTGGCCCGCCGAAGACAACCCGCTCATCGGAGCCCCGCACACGGCGCAGTCGGTGATCGAGGGTGAGTGGACGCACGCCTATTCCCGTGAGCAGGCGGTCTACCCGCTGCGCTCGCTGATCCGCGGCAAGTACTGGCCACCGGTGCGCCGGGTGGATAACGCCTACGGCGACCGCAACCTCGTGTGCGCATGCCCGCCCGTGGAAGCTTTCGCGTAGCCAGCAGCCCGTCTAGCCGAGCACGGTGGGGAACGCGGCGCGCGCCCACGGATACCCGAGGAAGATCGCGGCATCGATCACGGCGTGCGCGATCACGAGTGGCAGCACCCGCCCGGTGCGGGTGTACAACCACCCGAACACGAGACCCATCGCCAGGTTTCCCACGAATCCGCCGAAACCCTGATAGAGGTGATATGTGCCGCGCAGCACGGCGCTGGCGATGATGATGGGCCAGGTCCCCCAGCCGAGGTCCCGCAGCCGGGCGAATAGGTAACCGATGACGATGACTTCTTCGGTGATGCCCGCCCGAATCGCGGAGAGCACCAGAACCGGGATGGTCCACCAGTAGGCGTCGAGGGGTGCCGGGTTCACATCTACCGCGAGACCCAGCGCCCGCGCCCCGAGATAAACACCGATACCCGGGATGCCGATCGCCAGAGCGAGCCCTGCTCCCCAGAGTGAATCGCGGCCGGGCCGGGACCCGTCGATGCCGAGCCGCCCCAGATGCGGCTTCGCGGTCTGCCACAGAATAAAGGCCACCAGGGCGGCCGGTACGAGATCGAAGAAGATGCCCAGCAACTGGTAGATCAAGTCGAATGTGGGGCGGTCGCTCTGAGACGGGTTGAGGGTTGCCGTTTGGTCCGCGAGCGCCACCGGGCGGGTGAGCCTGTCGGTGATGATCGCCAATGAGTAGACGGCGGATGCCCCGAGCGACAGACCCAGCACGATGAGCAGCTCGGCCCACAGCCGGCGTCGGTTGGCCGGCAGCGTGGGCTCGCTCACCGCTGGTCGGGAGGCAGCGCGCAGGCGGGAGTCCCGCCTGGGAGCACGTGCCGGTAGTGCGAGACGAAAAGGTACCCCAGCGCGCCAACCCAGGAGAAGGGAGGTGTGGCGAGCAGGTGGCCGGCGAAGCGCCATCCCGGTTGTCGCTGCATTCGGAGCAGCGCGGAGAAGGCGAGGTGACCGGCGTATTGGTGGTGGGGTGTGATGACCCAGGCGTACTTCTGCACGTCGGACGCCGTCAGCCCATATGCATCGAGGTCGAGCCACTGCCACGGGCTCGAGCGCGGAAAAAACGGCAGCGTCTGCTTCAAACGGTTCGTCCACGTGGTGCAGAAAGCACAATCCCCGTCGAAAACGAAGATGGTTTCGTTGGAGGATTTCACTAAACGGGCATTCGACACGTTTCGATGCTACGCCGTTCATGACGCGGTTTCAGATCGTCAAGGTCGATTTTGTGCAAGTTTCGTGCAAATCAGAGCTACTGGACGCACAATTCCTCAGCTCCACGCAGGCATTCGGGGCCAGCGTTACCACTGTGTAACGTTTCGGCCTGAAGTTGTGCGCCGACCGATGGCCCCGTTTAGGGTGTCATTAATCACGCACGTCTGGTCGTCAATCGAAAGCCATACGTGCGTCCATTTTGCACAGGAGGAAAATTGAGAATCAGACGACTTGCGGCAGCAGCTGCCACCGTCGCCGTCGGTGCCCTCATCCTCTCGGGCTGCGCAGCGCCGCAGTCTGAGATCGTTGAGGGTTCATCGCTGGCGGTCGCGTGGAATCAGCCGTTCTACTCGTACAACGGGCTCACGTCATTCGGTAATGCGACGGCGAACAACAACATCACCTACTCGACGCTCAGCAGCTTCAATTACTACGACAACACCCCCGCCCTGGTCAAGGACACTTCCTTCGGCAGCTACGAGAAGATCTCTGATGACCCGCTCGTCGTTAAGTACACGATCGCCGATGGCGTCAAGTGGTCGGACGGTACCGCCGTCGACGCCGCAGACATGCTCCTTCAGTGGGTAGCCCTCTCCGGTGCGCAGAACACGAAGGGCTTCGACGCCAGCAAGTACACCAACCCTGACACCGGTGAGTTCACCGACCAGTACCCCAAGGATGCCGTTTTCTTCGACTCCGGCGCCGACCCCACAACCAACATGGGACTCGTCAGCAAGTTGCCCGAGATCAGCGACGACAAGAAGTCGATGACCATCACCTACGACACCCCGTTCGTGGACTGGGAGCTCGTCATGTCCGCCTTCCTCCCGGCACACGTCATCGGCAAGAACGCTCTGGCGCTCACCGACAACCAAGCCGCCAAGGATGCCGTCGTCAAGGCGATCCAGGACAAAGACCCGAAGGCGATGGCCGCGATCTCGAACTTCTGGAACACCGGCTTCAATTTCACGAAGATGCCCACGAACAAGGAACTCGTGCTCAGCACGGGCCCGTACGTGATCACCGACTTCGTCGCCGATCAGTACATCACCCTGAGCGCGAACAAGGCCTACACCGGTGCCAACAAGCCGAAGGTCGCCGAGATCACGGTTCGCTTCATCACCGATGCTCTCGCAGCGGTGCAAGCTCTGCAGAATGGTGAGGTCCAAGTGATCTCACCGCAGGCGACCGCTGACGTCGCCGACGCGTTGAAGGCGCTCCCCGTCACCGTCATCGGCGGCTACGAGGGCACCTACGAGCACATCGATCTGCAATTCGACCAGTCGAAGAGCAACGTGTTCCAGAACCCCAAGGTGCGCGAGGCCTTCATGAAGGTCATCCCGCGCCAAGAGATCGTGGACAAGCTCATCGTTCCGATCCAGCCCGACGCGAAGGTGCGCAACTCCCAGGTCTTCCTGCCGGGAGCCAAGGGATACGACGAGTCGGTCGCCGCCAATGGATCAGCGGACTACGCGAAGGTCGACATCGAGGGTGCGAAGGCGCTGCTCGCTGAGGCCGGCGTTGCCAACCCCGAGGTGTGCATGCTGTTCTCTTCGACGAACAAGCGCCGCGCTAATGAGTTCACGCTGATCCAGCAGTCTGGAGCGCTCGCGGGCTTCAACGTCACGGATTGCTCGAGCCCCGACTGGGGTGGCTTGCTCGGCACTCCCGGAAAGTACGACGCATCCCTGTTCGGATGGCAGTCGACGAGCCTGGGTGTCACCAACGGTCCGCCGCCCACGTTCAACTCGAAGGGTGTCAACAACCTCAACTTCTACAGCAACCCCGAGATGGACAAGCTGACCGACCAGCTCGGCAAGGAGTTCGACACCGACAAGCAGATCGAGATCGAGAAGAAGATCGACAAGCTGCTGTGGGATGAGTTCTACGGTGTGACCGTGTTCCAGTTCCCATCGGTCACCGCGTTCGACCCGAAGAAGATCAAGAACATCGCCCCGTCGACGTTGGCTCCGACCATCTTCTGGAACATCTGGGACTGGGAGCCGGTAACGGGTAAGTAGGTCGCATCCGTGTTCGGCT
>Ga0209724_1000243_pt1 | contig 55961 bp, 58 predicted proteins | sample grotaG_FD_184143 | JGI IMG/M metagenome (GOLD analysis project Ga0209724, IMG submission 184143) | Glacier valley bacterial and archeal communities from Borup Fiord, Nunavut, Canada, to study Microbial Dark Matter (Phase II) -... | ecosystem: Environmental > Aquatic > Freshwater > Ice > Glacier ...
GCCTAGCAAGCGCCGGAGCCTCTCAGCGCGCCTGCCGCCTGACACGCTGCAGCGCCTGCCCGAACTCCGAGTCGGGCTGAACCACGACGAGTTCCGCCTCGATCTGCAGCGCAGCCGCAAGCGCCGGAGCCTCTCAGCGCGCCTGCCGCCTGACACGCTGCAGCGCCTGCCCGAACTCCGAGTCGGGCTGAACCACGACGAGTTCCGCCTCGATCTGCAGCGCAGCCGCCAGCGCCGCGCCGGCCGCCGTCACATCGCCCGCCAGGTGTTCGGCCTCGGCGCGCCCGCACAGCAGCACGCCCAGGCTCACGCGGTCCGACACCGCCTCCAGCAAACCGCCACCTTCGACTAGGCAACTGCGCGCCTGCGCATGGCGCCCGTGGTGCGCGTGCAGCAGGCCGAGGTAGGTGAGGCACTGGCCCTCGGCGCGCCGGTCGGTCAGGTCGCGGGCCACGTTCACCGCTTCGGTGTAGCGAGCCAGCGCTTCGTCGGGCTGGCCCATCGCCTCGGCCACCAGCCCCAGGTTGCACGGCACGATCGACAGCAGGCGTGCGTGCCCCATGTCGCGCGCGGCGGTGAGCGCTGCCTGCAGCTCGGTGCGGGCGTCGTCGAAGCGGCCTTCGGTGTGGCACAGCAGGCCGAGGTTGCAGCGCGCAATGGCCTCCCACTGGCGGTCGCCCAACTCGCACGCAATGGCCACGGCCTGAGCGTACAGCTCTTTGGCTTCCGCGAGCTTGCCCTGGTCGGCATAGAACTGCGCCAGGTTGCCGGCGCTGCCGCCTTCCCAGCGGCGGTCTTGCGCGAGGCGCGCCACGCGCAAGCCGGCCTCGAAGTGCGCCTGTGCTTCCTTGAGCCGGCCCAGGCCTTCGCACAGCCCGCCCAGGCTGTTCAGGACGCCGCATTCCAGGGACCGATTGGCGCTCTCGCGGGCCGCCGACAAGGCCTGGCCGTACGACGCTTCCGCGTCGCCTGTCCGGCCCTGTGCGGCATGAAGTTTGCCCAGCGCATTCAATGCGCGGCCTTGCAACGCCAGGTGGCCCACGCGCCCGGCGCCTGTTGATGCGCGGGCAATCATCGGGAACGCTTCCGCCGCGCGGCCGCACAACTCAAGCGCCGTGCCGTGAACGAAGTCCAGCTCGGCCGTGAAAGCCTCCGCCAACGCGCCGGCCGTGCGCACCCGCTGTGCGAGTTCATCGACGATCCGGAACGGCCCGCTCAGCTGCACCACGTCCCACACACCGGTCAGCGCGCGCACCGCTAGCGCGCCGTCGCTCCGCGACACGGCGCGCTGGCAGGCGACGATCAGGTTGTCGAGTTCGCTGTGCGGCCAGTGGTGCATGCCCGGCACGTTGGCGCACGTGAAGAACGCGGCATGGCGCACCTCGGCGGCCAGCAGCGCCGGCGGCCCGCTGCCTTTGAACCGGCCTTCGGTGCGCAGGTGCTCGGCTGCATAGTCGCGCACGCTTTCCAGCAGGTCGAAGCGCTCGCCGCCGGCGCGCCGCACGAACGACTTGTCGACCAGTGAATGCAGCAGGTCGATAGGCCACGGCGCGTCGCTGAGCATCGACAGGTCGAGCACCGCTTCGACCGACGCCATGTCGAACCCGCCACGGAACACCGAAAGTTGCGCGAGGCCCGCTTTCTCGGCGTCGGTCAGCAAGTCCCAGGACCAGTCGAAGGTGGCGCGCAGCGTGGCTTGCCGGTCGTGGCGGGTGCCGCGCGACGACAACACGGCGAAGCGCTCGCTCATGCGCGCCAGCAGGCTGCGCACCGGCATCACGCGCACCCGCGCCGCAGCGAGTTCGATGGCCAGCGGCAGGCCGTCCAGCAGCTTGACGAGCTGCTCGATGTCCTGGCGTTCATCGACCCCGCCGCCCAGGCCTTGCCCGCCGGCCTCGGCGCGCCGCATCAGCAGCGTCACGGCGTCACTCTGGGCCAGCGGGGCGAGGGCGATGGTCTGCTCGCCGCTGATGCCCAGTACTTCGCGCGTGGTCACGGCGAAGCAGGCTTCGCCGGCCCGGTCGAGCCACTTTCCGAGCGTTTCCTCGGCGTGTCGCGCCACTTGCTCGAAGTTGTCGAGGATGACGAGGCAGCGCCCCCTTCCTGCGATCGCATGGGCGAGTTGCACCACCGGGTCGGTCTTGCCCAGCGGCACGTCCAGCCCCTGCGCCACGGCGAACACGATGCCGTCCACGCTGCGCGCCTGCGACAGGTCGCAGAACCACACGCCGCCCGGGAACTCGCCGAGCCAGCACCACGCGAACCGCGTCACGAAGCGCGTCTTGCCGGTGCCGCCCATGCCCAGCACCGAGACCAGGCGCGCGCCCTCGTCGAAGCGGCGCGCCAGTTCTACCTGCACGGCCTCGCGATTGACGAACACGTCGCGCTCGGCAGGCACGCTGTGCTTGACCTCGCGCACCGGCAGCCACACGCTGCCCTGGCGCACCACGCGGTAGGCCTTGGCGTCGTCGGGCGGCGGTGTGAACGGCGACAGCGCATCGCCCACCTCGAACAGCTCGATGGGTTCGGGCAAGCCCTTGAGCCGCCACTGGCCGTGCGACTGCACGCGCAGGGGTGTCGTGCCGAGCGCTGCGCGCGCATCGGCGGTGACGAGCGTCTGCCCGCCGAGTGCGGCGGCCATCACGCGCGCGGCGATGGGCTTGGCCAGGCCGTCGATGTCGAAGCGCTTGGCGCCTTGGGCCACATCGTCGGCGCTGCTTTCGCGCACGCTGAACGGGGCCACGTGCACGCCGGCCCGCGCCGCGAACGGCAGGCCGAGCGCGGCAATAGTGCGGTGGTAGGCGAGCGCGAAGGCCACCGCATCGGCGGCGCTGTCGAACACGGCAAGCAGGCCGTCGGTCTTCTCGATCTCGCGGCCGCGCCAAGTGCGCAGCAGGTCGCGCGCGGCGCGGTCGTGCGCGGCCCAGTGCACGGCCATCGCGGCGTCGCCCAGGGCTTCGGCAATGCGGGTGCTGTCGACCATGTCGGTCAACAAGAGGGCGCGGAGTTCGCTCATCGGGCCTGACGTTCGGTGGCGCGGGTGGCCGGACGGCCACCTCACGCGACCATCTTAGAACGTCGGGCGGGTGAAGGCCGCCGCCGTCAGGCGAGTGAAGGTCGCCGTCAGGCAGCGTGGGCCATCTCGTCCATCGCATACACCCGGCCGAAGCGGTTCGCCAGGAACGCGGCAAGCGCCACCTCTTCCTGGCGCACGAAGCCTTGCTGCGGCAGGTCGCCCGCGCACAGCATGTCGAGCATCGCGCACAGGCTGGAGGCGGTGGTGATCTGGATCGCACTGCACAGGCGGCCCGCCATCACGTGGCTGTAGATCTTGCGGGCGTAGGTGTCTTGCTGCAGGCGGCCGTCGCGCTGGCCGGCGACCGTGACGAACACGATCACCACGTCCTGCATGGTCGCCGGTAGCGCTTGCTCCAGGATGTCTTTCAGCACATCGCGCCGGTCCTTCAGGCGCAGGTCGTGCAGCAGCGCTTTCATGATGGCGGCGTGGCCGGGGTAGCGGATGGTGCGGTAGTTCAGCGTGCGCACCTTGCCGGCCAGTGTTTCGCACAGCGTGCCCAGGCCGCCGCTGGTGTTGAAGGCTTCGTAGAGCACGCCGTCGAGCGAGAACTCTTCGCGCTCTTCCAGCGCCGGGACCTCGCGCACGTGGCCGTCGACGATGGCCTCGCACGGCTCGCAGTACTCGTTGATGACGCCCTCGGTGCTCCAGGTCAGGTTGTAGTTCAGCGCGTTGCTCGGGTAGGCGGGCAGGGCGCCGACGCGCATGCGCACCGAGTCGAGTGTGTCGAAGCCGCGCGCCAGGTCGGCCGCAGCGATGGAGATGAAGCCCGGCGCCAGGCCGCACTGCGGAATGAACGCCGTGGCCGCGCCCTCGGCCAGCGCGCGGATGGCCCGTGTGCTGGCCACGTCTTCGGTCAGGTCGAGGTAGTGCACAGCGGCCTCCTTGGCGGCGCGCGCCACCTGCAAGGTCAGGTGAAACGGTGCCGCACTCAGCACCGCGTAGCGGCCGCGCAGCGCGGCGGCCAGGGCCTGCGCGTCCGCCACGTCGAGTTGCAGCGTGGACAGGCGGGGGTGGTGGTGCAGGTCGGCCGCGATGCGCGCCAGCAGGGCGGCGGAGCGGTCGGCCACGGTGACGCGGTAGCCGCCGGCCTCGGGCGTGTCGACCAGTAGCGCCGCCACGACCGAGCCGATCTTGCCGCCGCCAATGACGAGGATGTCTTTCATGGGGGCCTCCGGCCGGTGGGTTGCTTGGCTGCTGAAGGATTCTCTGACGCAGCGCGGCAAATCGCATCCAGCAAAAAGACGAATCACAGTCCATACTTCGGCGAATCGCAGACGTACGACAGTCGAAATGACTACCTTCACCCTCGACGCCACCGACCGTGCGCTGCTCGCGCTGCTGCGCGACGACGCACGTGCCCCCACCGCCGAACTGGCGCGCAAGCTCGGCCTGTCGCGCACCACGGTGCAAAGCCGCATGGAGCGGCTGCAGCGCAGCAAGACCATCACCGGCTTCACCATCACCGTGCCCGATGCGCTTGAGGCCGGCCTGGTGCGCGCGCATGTGCTCATCACGCTCGCGCCGAAGCGCAGTGCCGCCATCGAGCAGGCGCTGCGGCGCATTCCCGAGGTGCGGGTGCTGCATTCGGTGAGCGGCCCGTTCGACTTGATCGCGGTGGTGGCCGCGCATTCCATCGGCGAACTCGATGCGCTGATCGACCGCATCGGCCTGCTCGACGGCGTCGAACGCACGACCACGGCGCTGCTGCTGTCCACGCGAATCCAGCGCTGACGCGGCCTGCGGGCCCATCGGGTGGGCCGGGCGCGGCGCCTCGCGCCTCAAGTCGCCCGCGCTGTCGCCGATATGCCAATGAGGCGTATGTGCCTGTTGTTTCACGAGCATCCCCCCATGAAAGCTGTAGCCGACCAAGACATGATCGACGTGGACGCTCTGTGCGTCGGGATGTTCGTGCACCTCGGCTTGAGCTGGATATCGCACCCGTTTCCCCTTGGCAGCTTCAAGATCGCGAATGCCGAGCAGATCGACACGATCCGCTCGCTCGGCCTGAAGCGGTTGCGCTGGAACCCGGCCCAGAGCGACGTGGTCGCGACCTCGACCGGCCGCTGGGGGCCACGCGAAGACGACGGCGCTGTGGCGTGCGGCGCCGATGACGCTGCTGGCCGCGATGAGAGCGGCCCCGCCTCGACCTTCGAGCTGACCGCGCCGCCCGAAGTGGCGGCGCGCCAGGCGCACAAGCGCGCCATCTCCGAGCAGCGCGACGCGCTGGCGCTGTGCGAGCGCCAGTTCACCGAAGCGTCGCACGACTTCAAGCGCCTGAACGACCTCGTCGTCGGCAGGCCGCAGGAGGCCCGTGCGCAAGCCGAGGCGCTGTCGAAGGCGCTGGTCGACAAGATGCTCGGCGAGCAGGACCTGTGTGTGCGCCTGCTCACCGAAGCGGCCGGCGACAAGGCCTCGATGCATGCGCTGAACGTGACCATCATCTCGCTGCTGATGGGCCGCACCTTCGGTCTCTCGGAGCCCGACATGCAGGACCTCGGCGTCGGCGCGATGCTGCACGACATCGGCAAGAGCGAACTGCCCGATCGTGTGCGCCACCGCGACGAGAGCCTGAGCCCGTCCGAGCTGCGCTTCTATGAAGAGCACGTGGCGCACGGCGTGACGCTCGCGCGCAAGATGGGCCTCACGCCCGGCGCGATGCTGGTGCTGGCGCAGCACCACGAACATGCCGATGGCAGCGGCTTCCCGCTGCACCTGAACACCGACCGCATGACGGCCGGCGCGCGCATCGTTGCGCTCGTGAACCGGTACGACAACCTGTGCAACCCGCACTTCGCCGCCCGCGCACTGACGCCGCACGAGTCGCTCTCATTGCTGTTCGCGCAGGGCAAGAGCAAGTTCGACACCGCCATCCTCGGGGCGTTCATCCGCATGATGGGTGTGTACCCGGCGGGCTCGACGGTGCAGCTCACCGATGACCGCTACGCGATGGTGGTGGGCGTCAACTCAAGCCGGCCGCTGAAGCCGCGCGTGCTCGTGCACGAACGCGGTGTGCCGCGCGACGACGCGCTCATCGTCGACCTGGAGACAGTGCAGGACGTGGGCATCCGGCGCAGCATCAAGCCGATGCAGTTGCCGGTCGAGTCGCTCGAATACCTGGCACCACGCCCGCGCGTGGCCTACTTCTTCGAGCCCGTGCGTCTTGCCTTCGAGGCTGCTCTGGCGGCCTGAAGAGCGGCCTCGCAGCGTGTCCCCCCACACCCTCACCGCACGCACGCGCACGCTCGCGTTGTGGCAGCCGCTCATCGACGCCATGCTGCATGCGGTGTGGCTCGTCGATGCGCAGAGCCTGCGCATCGTGGCCGCGAACCGTGCCGCCGGCATGTTGCTCGGCATGCCGCTTGCCGAGCTGCTCGGCACCGAGGTGCTGGACCTGGCCGCCACACCCGAGGACCTGTGCTTCTGGGGCGACGTGGCAGACCAGGTGGACGGCGGCGTGGCGCAGCAGATCGAGTCGGAAACGTATGTGACGCGGCGCGACGGCACGGCCGCGCCGGTCCTGCGGCGGGTTTGCCGCTTGGACGCCAGCTCGCTCGTTGCCGATGCCGCGGAAGGGGCTGCGGGCAGCGCGCGCCATGGCGACGCGCTCTACTGCGTCGCGCTGCACGACCGAAGCCAGCAGGTGCGCGTGGAGCGCGAACTCGAACTGACGGTGGCCGACCTGCGCGCCACGCTCGAGTCGACCCAGGACGGCCTGCTCGTGACCGACCTGTCCGGCCGCATCCGCAACTTCAACCAGCGTTTCGTGCAGGTCTGGGGCCTGCCGCAGGCCTTGCTCGGCAAGCGGGCCGACGATGTAGTGCTCGACTGGATGCGCGCCAGCGTCACCGAGCCCGGCGCTTACATGCGCCGCCTGGCTGCGCTCGACGGTGATGCGATGCTGCAGGCGACCGATGTTCTGGAACTGCAGGGCGGGCGGGTGCTCGAACGCGTGGCCATGCCGCAATGCGCGCAGGGCCAGCCGATCGGGCGGGTGTTCTCGTTCCGCGACATCACCGACAAGGTCGAGGCGAATCGCCGCATCCAGCAGCTCTCGACCACCGACGCGCTGACCGCGCTGCCGAACCGCCGCCTGCTGGCCGACCGGATCGAGGTGGCGTTGGCACGCGCTGCGCGCGACGGTTCGCGTTTCGCGCTGCTGTTCATGAACCTGGACCACTTCCAGCACATCAACGAGACCCTCGGCCGCGCCCTGGGCGACCGCGTGCTGCTCGACGTGGCCGAGCGCGTGAAGGCCAGCCTGCGCCAGGCCGACACCGTGGCCCGCCTCGGCGGCGACGAGTTCGTGGTGCTCACCCACCAGGCCGACGAAGAGGGCGCGGGGCATGCCGCCCAACGCCTGCTCGATGCGTTCAAGCGCCCGTTCACCCACGCCGGCATGAGCTTCACCGTGACCGCCAGCGTGGGCATCGCGTTGCACCCGAACGACGGCGCCACGATGGACGAACTGCTGCGCCGCGCCGAGGCTGCCATGCGCGAGGCCAAGCTCGCCGGCCGTGCCAGCTACCGCCTGCACCAGCCGCGCCCCGCGCATGCGGACGCGCGCTCACGCACCCGCATGCAACTCGACCACGCCATGCGCCAGGCGTTGAACGAAGGGCAATTCCGCTTGCACTACCAGCCGCAGGTGAGCCTGCACACCGGCGAGGTGGTGGGCTGCGAGGCATTGATCCGGTGGCGAGACGCCGTGCTCGGCGAGGTCTCGCCTGGCGAGTTCATTCCGGTGGCCGAAGAAAGCGGCTTCATCATCGCCATCGGCGACTGGGTGCTGCACGAAGCCGTGCGCCAGGCGGCGCAGTGGCTGGCGGCGGGGCAGGGCATGGCAGTGTCGGTCAACGTGTCGGCGCTGCAGTTCCAGCAACCCGGCTTCGTCGACGGCGTGGCGCGCGCGCTGCAGGCGGCCGGCCTGCCGGCGAAGTGGATCGAGCTCGAACTGACCGAGTCTTGCCTGATCCACGACGCGCAAGACGCGATGCTGCGCCTGCAGGCGCTGGCACGGCTCGGCGTGCGCCTGGCCATCGACGACTTCGGCATCGGCTATTCGAGCCTGTCGTACCTGAAGCGCTTCCCGATCAGCCGCCTGAAGATCGACCGCAGCTTCGTCGGCGGGCTGCCCGCGGGCGAGAGCGACGTGGGCATCGTGCAGGCCATCATCAACATGGGCCGCGCGCTGCGGCTGGAAGTCGTTGCCGAAGGCGTCGAGACCGAGGCGCAGCGTCAGTTCCTGCAGGCAGCGGGCTGCCACCTGTTCCAGGGCTTCCTGTACGCACCCGCACTCGCCGCGCCGGCGTTCGAGGCGCGCGTGGGGGCAGCCCTTACCTGACCCCCGCGCTGCGGCTGTGCAGTTCGGCTACGCTGGACGCAAACATGCGGGAGGGGTTCGGACATGGCCATCGCCGATGCGCTGTTGACGCGCAAACTCGATTCGTTGACGCTGCCGCTCGCACTTCAGCTGCCCGGTGGGGAACAGGTGGGCCAGCGCGACGCGGCAGTGACGCTGCACCTGCACGACCTGGGCACGCTCGCCCACATCGCCACCGGCGAGATCGGCCGCGTGGCGGGCGACTATGTCGAGGGCCGGCTCGACATCACCGGCAGCATGCGCGACCTGATGACCATTGCCGCCGAGATGGTCGGCGACGACCCGACCCGCGCGGCCGGCGCCGCACCCTGGAACTGGTGGCGCGAGATCCGCACCCTGGCGCTGTCCAAGGCGCGCCACAAGCCGCACGTGGACGCCGAACAGGTGCAGTTCCACTACGACGTTTCCGACGCGTTCTACGCGCTGTGGCTCGACCCGAAGCGCGTGTACTCGTGCGCCTACTTTCGAGCGCCCGGCATGCTGCTGGCGCAGGCGCAGGAGGCCAAGCTCGACCACATCTGCCGCAAGCTGATGCTGCGTGGCGGCGAGCGCTTTCTCGACATCGGCGCCGGCTGAGGCGCGCTGCTGTTGTGGGCGGCCGAGCACTACGGCGTGCGCGCGCACGGCGTCACGCTCAGCCGCAACCAGCACGCGCATGTCAGCGGTCTGATCGAGCAGCGCGGCCTGCGCGGGCGCGTCAGCATCGAACTCGCCGACTACCGCGACCTCGATGAGTCCGAGCCGTACGACCGCATCGCCTCGGTCGGCATGTTCGAGCACGTGGGCCGGGCGCAGTTGCCGGCGTACTTCGCCAAGGTCAATCGGCTGCTCAAGCCCGGCGGGTTGCTGATGAACCACGGCATCACGGCCGGCGGCACCGGCAACCACCAGCTCGGCGCCGGCATGGGCGACTTCATCGAACGCTACATCTTCCCCGGCGGCGAGCTGATGCATGTGTCCAAGGTGCTGCAGGTGATGAGCGAGGCCGGCATCGAGCCGCTCGACGTGGAGAACCTGCGCCCGCACTACGCCCGCACGCTGTGGGCCTGGAGCGATGCGCTCGAAGCCCGGCTTGATGAGGCGCGCAGCCTCACCAGCGAGCGCGTGGTGCGTGCCTACCGCCTGTACCTGGGGTGCAGCGCAACGGGGTTCGAACGCGGCTGGATGGGCCTGCACCAGATGCTCTGCGCCCGCCCCGACGGGAAGCCCGGTGGCGACGGGGGTGGCCACCTGCCCGGCGCACAATCGGCCTACCCGTTCCAGCGCGACTACATGTACGCGCAGACACCGCTCACCGACGAAGGCGCTGCACCATGATGTACAAGTTCAAGTCCAAGGCCGCCGGCGACGTGATCATGATGAGCCCGGCCGGCGACGATGTGCTGCGCCTGATCGGCAAGGCGCCCGGCGCCACCGGCATCATCGAGGTGACGGCCATGCCGGCCGCCATCGCCGCCATCGAGGCTGCGTTGGCCGCCGACGACGCCGCACGGGCCCAGGCCGAAAAAGTCGCCGCCGCCGAAGGCCAGAAGCTCGGCCCCCGCGAAGGCGTGACCTTGCGCCAACGGGCCTGGCCGCTCGCCGAGATGATGAAGCGCTCGGTGGTCGAGGGTGCCGACATCGTCTGGGGCGTTTGAGCCCAGGGCCCGGTGATGGAGGACGCGGCACAGCAGGTCACCCGGGTTCTGGCCATCCGCCACGGCGAGACAGCGTGGAACGTGGACTCGCGCATCCAGGGCCAGCTCGACGTTCCGCTCAACGACATCGGCCGCTGGCAGGCGCACCGCCTGGCACTGGCGGTGAGCGATGAAGGCATCGATGCGGTCTACGCCAGCGACCTGTTGCGCGCGATGCAGACGGCGCAGGCCGTGGCGGCAGGCACCGGCCGCGAGATCGTCACCGACCCCGGCCTGCGCGAGCGCGGCTTCGGCGTCTTCGAGGGCCTCACCTACGCCGAAATCCAGCAACGCTACCCCGAGATGAGCGAGCGCTGGCGCCAGCGCGACCCGACCTTCGGCGCACCCGGCGGCGAGACGCTGCGCGACTTCTTCGACCGCAGCGTGGCTACCGTCACGCGGCTGGCCCGGGCCCACCCGGGGCAGACGATTGCCGTGGTCTCGCACGGCGGCGTGATGGACGCGCTGTACCGCGCCGCGTCGCGCGTTGCGCTCGATGCGCCGCGTTCGTGGCAGCTCGGCAATGCCAGCATCAACCGGTTGCTGCACACCCCGCAAGGCTTCACGCTCGTGGGCTGGAGCGATACCTTCCACCTCGAAGACGACTCGCTCGACGACTCCAGCGACGGCGAAACCGGGCGCGAGCGAAGCGGCTAATGCTTGCTGCGCCCGCAATGGGCGCTCTGCCCCGCGCCCGGGCTCAGCTGGTCTTGTCGGACAGTCGCTGAACCTGCGTCGACAGCTCCTTGACCTGTGCGCGGCTGCGCTCGAGCTTGTCATCGACTTCGTGGCGCTTCTGTATTTCGTGCTCGAGCGCGGCGGTCACATCGGCCAGCGTCTCGGCCGACTCGGCGAGCTTGTGCTCCAACTCCTCGGTCTGCCCGAGTGCCTGCGCCACTTCGCCGACCTGCAACTCATCCGGCAGTTCTTGCGCCAGCACCGTGCCGATGACGCCCGTCTGGCTTGCCGCGCTCTGGATGTCGGCGGTAACCGCACTGGTCTTGTCGAGGGTGTCTTGCAAAGGGGGGGCTTTGGGGTTGGCACGGGCTGCCATCACGGGTTCTCCATAGTGAACGACCTTACCGAGTTTACCGGTTGGGCATCTATCGCGAGCGGTGCGGGCAAGCCCTCTACGGAGATACCCGCAAAGCAGGTGATCGGGCCAGCCGGGCGCTGCGTTCCGTCCTTAGACTCGGCGTCCCGTTACCTGAAGCGGGTTCAGCCAATCGAACGTTTGATTGCCACCAGATTCGCCCGACCGCAGCACCCATGCTCATGCACGTCGCCTCCACGGCCCAGCCGATCCGCGCTCCGCACGTCACCGCGCTCGTGCCGGCGGTGTCGCGCGCGCTCACGCTGCTCGACCGCCTGGCGCGCGAGCGCGTGCCGATGAGCCTGGCGCAGCTGACGAACGAGTTGGCCCTGCCCAAGAGCAGTGTGCACGGCCTGTGCAACACGCTGGTGTCGTTCGGCTACCTGCGCCGCCAGCCCGACGGCGCGTTCCTGATCGGCCCGGGCGTGATGAGCCTGGCGGAGGCCTTCGTTTCGGGCATCAACGTGGCGCAGGAGTTCAACGCGCTTTGGGCCGACGTCGGCGCAGCGCCCGAGGAAACGGTGGTCCTTTCGGTGCTCAGCGGGTGCGACGCGCTGTATGTGGCGGTGCGCAACAGCGCGCGTCCGCTTGGCCTGGCATTCACCGTGGGGATGCGCCTGCCGGCCTATCTGTCGGGCAGCGGCAAGGCGATGCTCGCGCACCTGCCGCCCGGCGAAGTGCGAACCCGCTTTGCGGCGGGCCTGGGCCAGCACCTCACGCGCAAGGGCCCGCGCGAGATCGAGGCTTTGCTGAAGGAACTGGCCTCCACCCGCAAGCGTGGCTACAGCGTCGACGACGAGTGCGTGCGCGAAGGCGTCTATTCCTTCGGCGCGCCGGTGCGCGACGCCGCCGGTGGCGTGGTGGCCGGCGTGGCGGTGTGCATCAACAAGGCGCTGCTCGGCGCCGACCGCGGCCAGCGCCACCGTGCGGCCGCGCTCAACGTGGCGCAGGCCTTGTCGCGGCGCCTCGGGTTCGACGCAGCCAAAGGCAAGCCGGCGGCCAGTGGCACGGGTGCTGCGGGTGGCAGGCCATGAGCAGCACCGACTACATCCTGGAGACGCGCGAGCTCACCAAGGAATTCAAGGGTTTCGTCGCCGTCAACAAGGTCAACCTGAAGGTGCGGCGCGGCAGCATCCACGCGATGATCGGGCCGAACGGCGCAGGCAAGACCACGTGCTTCAACCTGCTGACGAAGTTCCTGATCCCCACGCGCGGGCAGATCCTCTTCGACGGAGTCGACATCACGCCCGAAAAGCCCGCGGCCATTGCGCGGCGCGGCGTGATCCGCTCGTTCCAGATCTCGGCCGTGTTCCCGCACCTGAGCGTGCTCGAGAACGTGCGCGTGGCCTTGCAGCGCAAGCTCGGCACGAGCTTTCACTTCTGGAAGCCCGAGGCCTCGCTGCACACGCTCGACGCGCAGGCGCTCGCGCTGCTCGCGCAGGTCGACCTGGAAGCCTACGCGGCGCTGCCGGCGGTGGAACTGAGCTACGGCCGCAAGCGCGCGCTCGAGATCGCGACCACGCTGGCGATGGAGCCGAAGCTGATGCTGCTCGACGAGCCCACGCAGGGCATGGGCCTGGAGGACGTGGACCGCATTCGCCAGTTGATCAAGAAGGTGGCCGCGAGCCGAACCGTGCTGATGGTCGAGCACAACATGAGCGTGGTGGCCAGCATTGCCGACACCATCACCGTGCTGCAACGCGGCGCGCTGCTGGCCGAAGGGCCGTATGCCGAGGTGTCGAAGAACCCGGCCGTGATCGAGGCCTACATGGGCAGTGCGAATGTCGAGTTGAAGGGCGCGCATTGATGGTTGCCCCCACGTCGCTGCGCTCCTGCCCCCCGAGGGGGCGCCGCCCGGCTTGGGGCGGCCCGGCGCTCGGGCGTGTCGCCGCAGGGAAACCAACGTGAGCACGCCCTTTCTCGAAGTCAAGGATCTGCAAGGCTGGTACGGCGAATCGCATGTGCTGCACGGCGTGAACTTCCACGTCAACGAAGGCGAGGTCGTCACGCTGCTCGGCCGCAACGGCGCGGGCCGCACTAGCACCATGCGTTCCATCATGGGCCTGATCGGGCGTCGCACCGGCTCGATCAAGGTGCGCGGCGTCGAGACCATCGGCCTGCCCACGCACCGCATCGCGCGGCTCGGCCTGGGCTACTGCCCGGAAGAGCGCGGCATCTTCTCGTCGCTGTCGTGCGAAGAGAACCTGATGCTGCCGCCCACGCTCAGCCCCGGCGGCATGGGCGTCGAGCAGATCTACGCGATGTTCCCGAACCTGAAGGAGCGCGCCGGCAGCCAGGGCACGCGCCTGTCGGGCGGTGAGCAGCAGATGTTGGCTGTGGCGCGCATCCTGCGCACCGGCGCCAAGCTGCTGTTGCTCGACGAGATCTCGGAAGGCCTGGCCCCGGTCATCGTGGAAAAGCTCGCCGAGATGGTGATCGCCTTGCGCAAGCAGGGCTACACCATCGTGATGGTCGAGCAGAACTTCGTTTTCGCCGCCCCGCTGGCCGACCGCTTCATGGTGATGGAGCACGGCCAGGTGATCCAGAGCTTCACGCAGGCAGAACTTCCCGCGCGCATGGAGCGGCTGCATGAATACCTCGGCGTCTGAGCCGGCCCAGAGTTGTCACTCGCACGGCCGTTTGCGCACCCATTTGCACACCCACTCGCACACCCACTTTCGTCCCACAGGAGAACCCGCATGAAATTGACCCGACTCTCTGCCGCCTGCGCCTTGACCGTCGCAGCACTCGCCGCACCTGCACAAGCCCAGGTCTCGGGCGACGTGATCCGCATCGGCCTGATCACCGACATGTCAGGCCTGTACGCCGACATCGACGGCCCGGCCGGCGCCGAGGCCATCAAGATGGCGATCGCCGACATGGGCGGCGCGGTGGCTGGCAAGAAGATCGAAGTGCTCGTCGCCGACCACCAGAACAAGCCCGACGTGGCGGCCGCCAAGGCGCGCGAATGGTTCGACACGCAGGGGCTCGACTTGCTGATCGGCGGCACCAGTTCGGGCACCAACCTGGCCATGGCCAAGGTCGCGCTCGAGAAGAAGCGGGTGTTCATCTCTGTCGGCGCTGCCACGTCGGCGCTGACCAACGAGCAGTGCTCGCCGTACACGGTGCACTGGGCTTACGACACCGTCGCGCTGGCCAAGGGCACGGGCAATGCGGTCGTCAAGGCGGGCGGCAAGAGCTGGTACTTCCTGACTGCCGACTACGCCTTCGGCTCGCAGTTGCAAGCCGACACCTCGGCCGTGGTCAAGGCGGCCGGTGGCACCATCGTCGGCTCGGTCAAGCACCCGCTGGCGGCGAGCGACTTCTCCAGCTTCCTGCTGCAGGCGCAGGGCAGCAAGGCGCAGATCCTGGGCCTGGCGAACGCCGGCGGCGACACCATCAACAGCATCAAGGCGGCGAACGAGTTCGGCATCACCAAGACGATGAAGCTCGCCGGTTTGCTGATGTTCATCAACGACATCCACTCGCTCGGGCTGAAGGCCACGCAGGGCATGTACCTGACCGACAGCTGGTACTGGAACCGCGACGCCGAAACCCGTGCCTGGAGCCGCAAGTTCTTCGAGAAGATGAAGCGCATGCCGTCGAGCATTCAGGCCGGCGACTACTCGGCCGCGCTGAACTACCTGCAGGCCGTGAAGGCCATCGGAACCGACGATGCCGACAAGGTGCTCGCTCACATGCGCAAGACCAAGATCAACGACATCTTCGCCAAGGGCGGCTACATCCGCGAAGACGGCCGCATGGTGCACGACATGTACCTGATGCAGGTCAAGACGCCCGACAAGTCGACCGAGCCGTGGGACTACTACAACGTGGTCGAGACCTTCAAGGGCGACACCGCCTGGACGACGAAGGCCGACACCAAGTGCGCTGCGTGGAAGTGATGTGCTGATGCGTCGCCCTCACCCGCGTTGACGGCGCACGCTTCCCACATTCACCTATGGAAATCTTCGGCATCCCCCTGCAGGCCTTTCTCGGCCAGCTCCTGCTCGGCCTCGTGAACGGCTCGTTCTACGCGATGCTGAGCCTGGGGCTGGCGGTGATCTTCGGCCTGCTGGGCATCGTGAACTTCGCGCACGGCGCGCTGTACATGATCGGCGCGTATGTCGCCTGGATCGGGATGGAGAAGCTGGGCATCAACTACTGGTTCTCGCTGGTGACCGCGCCGCTGGTGGTGGGCGCGCTCGGGGTGCTGATCGAGCGAACGTTGCTCAAGCACCTGTACAAGATCGACCCGATCTACGGCTTGCTGCTGACATTCGGCCTGGCGCAAATCGCCGAAGGCCTGTTCCGCGAACAGTTCGGCGTGTCGGGCCAGCAGTACGCGGTGCCCGAGCTGCTGCAGGGCGCCACCAACCTGGGCTTCATGGTGTTGCCCAACTACCGCGCCTGGGTCGTGCTGGCGTCGCTCAGCGTGTGTCTGGGCACGTGGTTCGTGATCGAGCGCACCCGGCTGGGCGCCTACCTGCGCGCCGGCACCGAGAACCCGGCGCTGGTGCAGGCCTTCGGCATCAACGTGCCCGTGATGGTGATGCTGACCTACGGCGCTGGCTGCGGCCTGGCAGCGCTGGCCGGCGTGCTGGCGGCGCCGGTGATCCAGGTGACGCCATTGATGGGCAGCAACCTGATCATCGTGGTGTTCGCGGTCGTGGTGATCGGCGGCATGGGCTCGATCCTCGGCTCCATCCTGACCGGCGTGGCGCTCGGCCTCGTCGAAGGGCTGACCAAGGTGTTTTACCCGGAAGCGTCGAGCGTGGTCGTGTTCGTGATCATGGCCATCGTGCTGATGATTCGCCCCGCCGGCCTGTTCGGCAAGGAAGCCTGATGAATGCCGCCACCGACTCACCCGCTGCCGTCGCCGCCGTGCCCGCCGCAACCCCGGCGCCCGCCTCGCGCATGGCGCGGGCCGCGCTCTGGGTGGGGCTCGCGGTGCTGATCGCCGCACCGTTCATCGGCCTGTACCCGATCTTCATGATGACGGCGCTGTGCTTCGCGATCTTCGCCTGCGCCTTCAACCTGCTGCTGGGTTTCACGGGCCTGCTGTCGTTCGGCCATGCGGCCTACCTGGGTGTGGCCGCCTACACCACCGGCTGGCTCGTGCGCTCGGCGAACCTGTCGCCTGAACTGGGGGTGCTGGCCGGCACGCTGCTCGCGGGGGTGTGCGGCCTGGCGGTCGGGCTGATCGCCATTCGGCGCCAGGGCATCTACTTCGCGATGGTCACGCTCGCGATGGCGCAGATGATCTATTTCGTGCTCTTGCAAGCGCCCTTCACCGGCGGTGAAGACGGCCTGCAGGGCGTGCCGCGCGGCACCCTCTTCGGCGTGCTGTCGCTCGCCAACGACCGGGCGCTCTACTACGTGGTGCTGGCGGTGTTCGTGGCCGTGTTCCTGGGCATCAAGCGCATCGTGCACTCGCCCTATGGCCAGGTGCTGAAGGCGATCCGCGAGAACGAGCCGCGTGCCATTTCGCTGGGCTACGACGTCGACCGCTACAAGCTGCTGGCCTTCGTTCTCTCGACCACGCTGGCGGGGCTGGCGGGCTCGCTCAAGTGCATCGTGGTCGGCTTCGCCGCACTCCCCGACGCGCACTGGTCGCTGTCGGGCGAGGTGGTGCTGATGACACTGCTCGGCGGCATGGGCACGTTCGCGGGGCCGGTTGTCGGCGCGTTCACGATCATCGGTCTGCAGAACTTCCTGGCCGACCGCGTGGGCTCGTGGATCAACGTGATCATCGGCGCGATCTTCGTCGTCTGCGTGGTCGCGTTCAGGCGCGGTATCGTCGGCGAGCTGAACGCGTGGCAACAACGACGGCGCGGGCGTTGAAGGCGACTCCCTTAGACTGGCTGCTTGCTGTTCTCAGGAGACATGACCATGGCACTCAATCGCCTCACGCGAGAAGACATCCGCAACGCCACCGGCAACTTCAACCCGACCGGCCACGCCGTGCTGGCCTTCGCAGACGACGCGGTCTCGAAGCAGGCCGAGCAAGCGCTGCACGCGGCCGGCTTCACGGCGGAAGACGTGCTGGCCTACACCGGCGAAGCCGTCAGGCCGCGCTTGCAGAAGATGGTCGACACGGCCGGCGAGGGCTCGGGCTTCGGCTACGAGATCACGCTGTTGCGCCGCTACCTCGTGCTCGCCGGCGAAGGCTGCGGCTGGCTCATGGTCTACTGCCCCGACGACGACGCCACCGCGCGTGTGACCGACATTGCCGCCAGGTTCAAGGCCAGGTCCGCAGTCAAGTACAACCTTTTGGTGAACGAAGAATTGGTTTGAGCGAACCCGGTTTCAGGCCACGCTCAGAGCGGCGCTCAGGCCGGTGCTCGAGACCGCGCTCAAACCGCGTCGAAGAGGTCGCTGCCCGCCACCTTCGGTGGCGTGACCCCCAGATGCCGGTACGCCGCCAGCGTGGCAATGCGCCCGCGCGGCGTGCGCTGCAGGTAGCCTTGCTGGATGAGGTAGGGCTCGATCACATCCTCGATCGTGTCGCGCTCTTCACCGATGGCCGCAGCCACGTTGTCCAGCCCCACCGGGCCGCCGTCGAAGCGGTGCACCACGGCCTCCAGCAGCTTGCGGTCCATCACGTCCAGGCCCGCCCCATCGACGTCGAGCATGCGCAGTGCCTTGTCGGCCAGCGGCTTGCCCACCGTGCCGTCGCCCTTCACGTCGGCATAGTCGCGCACGCGGCGCAGCAGCCGGTTCGCGATGCGCGGTGTGCCGCGTGAGCGGCGCGCGATTTCGAATGCGCCTTCGTCGTCGATGGGCACGTTCAGCAGGTGCGCCGAGCGGTGCACGATGCGCGCCAGCTCCTCGGGTGTGTAGAACTCGAGCCGGAGCACGATGCCGAAGCGGTCGCGCAGTGGGTTCGTCAGCATGCCGGCGCGGGTGGTGGCGCCAATCAGCGTGAAGGGCTGCAGGTCGAGCTTGATGGAACGCGCGGCCGGGCCTTCGCCGATCATGATGTCGATCTGGTAGTCCTCCAGCGCGGGATACAGGATCTCTTCGACAACCGGGCTCAGGCGGTGGATCTCGTCGATGAAGAGCACGTCGTTGCGCTCCAGGTTCGTCAGGATCGCGGCCAGGTCCTTCGGCTTCTCCAGCACCGGGCCGGAGGTCTGGCGCAGGTTCACGCCGAGTTCGTTGGCGATGATGTGCGACAGCGTCGTCTTGCCCAGGCCCGGCGGGCCGAACAGCAGCACATGGTCCATCGCTTCGGTGCGCAGCCTGGCGGCGCCGATGAAGATTTCGAGCTGCTCGCGGGCCTTGGCTTGCCCCACGTATTCGGCCAGGCCCTTCGGGCGCAGAGCGCGCTCCACGGCCTCTTCGTTCGGTGATGCGGGGGCGGCGCTCAAGACCCGGCGCGCGGGCTCGAACTCGTCGGTCTGGATGCTCATGCGTGATTATGGGCATGGGGTTTTGAGCGGGAGCGACAATCACGACTGGCCGGGCTCACCGCGCCGCATCGCCACACCGACCATCGTGCGCGCGACCCCGCGTCGTTCGGCATCGACAACCCGGGGAACCCCATGACATCCGACCTTTCGAGAGTTCGCCGCAGTGCCGTCGGACTGATGCTCGGCCTCGCGGCGCTGGCTGCAGGCGCGCACGAGTACACGCTCGGCAAGCTGGCCATCGGCCACCCCTACGCGCGCCCGACCGTGCCGGGTCAGACGGTGGGCGGCGGCTTCATGAGCATTGCCAACAACGGCGCCGACGACCGCCTGCTCTCGGCCACGTCGGCCGCAGCCATGAGCGTGGAGATGCACAGCATGAGCATGGACGGCGACGTGATGCGCATGCGCCAGGTCGACGCGATCACGTTGCCTGCGGGCAAGACCATCGAGCTGAAGCCGGGTGCGCTGCACCTGATGCTCATGGGCCTGAAGGCGCCGCTCAAGCCCGGCGACACGCTGCCGCTGACGCTGAAGTTCGAGAAGGCAGGCGAGGTGGCGGTGACGCTCAATGTGCAGGCGCCGAGCGCGGATGCGGGCATGGCCATGCCGATGGAGATGCAGATGGCCAAGCCGGTAGCCAAGCCGACAGCCAAGCCCTCGTCGGGGCCGTGACCCAAGCCCTGAACCGGGCCGCGAAACCCCGCTATCGTGCGAGCTGCCGCAGCGCCAGCTTGATGCCTTCGCTCACCCCCACGTCGGCCGGCAGCGCCTTCAGCGCGGCACTCGCCTCGCGGTCGCTGTAGCCCAGCGCCACCAGCGCCTGCAGGATGTCGTTCTGCGCGCCTGCCGCCACGCTGACGGGCGCGGCGAGCGCGTCCCCGAGCTTGCCCTTGAGTTCGAGCAGCAGCCGCTCGGCCGTCTTCTTGCCGATGCCGGGCACCTTCACCAGGCGCGCCGCCTCTTGCAGGCTCACCGCCTGAGCCAGTTCGTTGACGCTCAGCCCCGACAGGATAGCCAGCGCCATCTTCGGCCCCACGCCGCTGATCTTGATCAGCATGCGGAACGTGGCGCGCTCGTCGTGGGTGAGAAAGCCGAACAGCACCTGCGCGTCTTCGCGCACCACGAAGTGCGTGAGTAGCGTGACCTTTGCGCCGAGTCCCGGCAGGTTGTAGAAGCTGCTCATCGGCACGTCGACCTCGTAGCCGACACCGTTCACGTCGATCAGCAGTTGCGGCGGCGACTTCTCGGCCAGCACCCCGGTGATGCGGCCGATCAAAGCACCCGCCCGGCGACCACGCGCAGCTTCTCGACCAGCGCCGGGTCACGCGCCGCCGGGGCGGTGATGAGGGCGTGGTCGAGCGCATGGCGGCAGGCACAGGCAGCGGCCTGCGCGTCGCCACCCACGCGCGTGGCCAGGCCCACCACTAGGCGCTGCGCGTTCGCGGCGTTGCCCAGCAACACGCCGATGATCGCGTCGACCGTGACGGCGTCGTGCGCCGGGTGCCAGCAGTCGAAGTCGGTGACCATCGCAACCGAGGCATAGCAAAGCTCGGCCTCGCGGGCGAGCTTGGCCTCGGGCACGTTGGTCATGCCGATCACGTCGCATTGCCACGAGCGGTACAGCGCAGACTCGGCGAAGGTCGAGAACTGCGGCCCTTCCATCGCGAGGTAGGTGCCGCCGCGCACGCTCGGCAGGCCCATGCCTTCGAGCGTGGCCTGCAGGTGGCCGCCGAGCCGCCCGCACACCGGGTGCGCCATCGACACATGGGCCACCAGGCCGGTGCCGAAGAACGAACTCGCGCGGCCGGCAGTGCGGTCGACGAACTGGTCGACGACGACGAACATGCCCGGCGGCAGGTCTTCGCGCAGGCTCCCCACGGCGCTGAGCGAGAGCAGGTCGGTCACGCCCAGGCTCTTGAAGCCGGCGATGTTGGCGCGAAAGTTCAGCTCCGACGGCGGGATGCGGTGGCCGCGCCCGTGGCGCGGCAGGAACACCAGCTCCAGGTCGCCGAGGCGACCGATGAAGTACTCGTCGGACGGTGCGCCCCAGGGCGTGTCCACGCGTTGCCAGCGCGTGTCGGTCAGGCCCGGCAGATCGTAGATGCCGCTGCCGCCGACGATGCCCAGGCGCTGGGCGCTCATGGTGCGGTGCCTCGGGTGACGTGAAGGTGGCGCATGACGGGGCTCCTCAGGGGTAGGTCTGAATGGATGTGGAACGAGACGGGTGGAACAGGACGGCTTGGCCGGGCGCGACCACGAACCGGCCGCTCAAGGACGCGCAAGACCGATGCCCGCGATCTCGCGCACCACGGCCGGCAACGCGTCTTCGAGCCTGTGCGCCGGCACGTAGCCGAGTGCTTTGCTGATGCGGCCGATGTTGGCAATCGAGTAGCGCAACTCGCCCGCCACCGCCGGCGCATGCAGCGCATCGAGTGGCTGGCCGAGGGCGCCGCGCACAAGCGCATAGAGCTGGTTCACCGACGTGGCGATGCCGGTGCCCACGTTGTAGGTGGCACCTGGGGCATCGGGCGCATCGAGTGCGCGCAGCAGCGCCTGGGTCACGTCGGCCACGTGGACGAAGTCGCGGCACTGCTCGCCGTCACCGAAGATGGTCGGCGCGCGGCCGTCGCGCAGCGCGTTCGCAAAGATCGTCACCACGCCCACGTAGGGGCTCAGCGCCTGGCCCGGCCCGTAGGTGTTGAAGAAGCGCAGCACCGTGCTGCCGATGCCGGCCGCCTGCGCCATGCCGTGCACCAGTTGTTCGAGCGCGAGCTTCGAGACGCCATAGGGCGAGATCGGGTGCGTCGGGTGCTGCTCGTCGATGCGCTGCGGGCCCGGGTTGTCGGCATAGATCGCCATCGACGAGGCCGCGACCACCCGCTGCACGCCGCCTGCGCGCTGGACGGCGCGCATCAGTGCGGCCGTGCCGACGACGTTGGTGTACGTGTCCTCCACAGCGAACTCGTACGACGAGCGAATGGCCACGCGCGCCGCCAGGTGCACCACGAAGGCATGGCCTGCGACGGCGCGTTCGAGCGCCGCGGCGTCGGTCACGTCGCCCTGCACGAAGGCGGCGCCGGCCGGCACGTTGGTGCGCAGGCCCGTGCTCAGGTTGTCGTAGACCGTGACGCGCTCGCCGCGCGCGAGCAGCGCGCGAACCAGGTGCGAGCCGATGAACCCGGCGCCGCCGGTCACGAACGCGCCCGCCGGGGCCTTCGCCTGCGTCCCCGAAACGCCACTCATGCCAGCGCCCTGACGGTGGCGGCGTCGTGGCTGCAATCGACGATCAGGTCGGGCATCACGATCACCTGGTTCAGGTCTTCGGCGCAGCCCACGTAGGTGTTGTCGAACACCACCGAGTTGCGAATGCTGATCGGCATCGCCACCTCCACGTTGCTGCCGATGACCACGCTGCTCAGCTGCGCGCCGGCGGCCAACTTGACGTTGGCGCCGTGCAGGTGGCCGCCAGCCTCGCGCTCGGCCACGAGCAGGTTGCAGCGCAGCAGGTCGCGCGGCGTGGTCACGTTGATGTCGTCTTCGATGCAGTTGGCAACGCCCACCGGGTGGCCGTCGTCGATCATCACCTGGACCGATTCGGTGATCTCGTACTCGTCGCGCATCGCGGTGCGCGGCGTGCGGCGAATGGCGTCGAACACCACCGGGTCAAACAGGTACAGGCCCACGCCCTTGAGGTTGTTGGGCGGGTGGCGCGGCTTCTCGATCACGCGCCGCACGCGGCCGGCGTCGTCGAGCAGCATCGCGAAGTTCTTCTGGATCGCCTGTGGCGTGTCGATCTTGGCGGCCAGCACCGCGCCGCCTTGCTGGACCTCGAAGCGGCTGAACATGTCGCGCAGGTCGCGCGGCACGAAGAAGATGTCGCCGAGGAACAGCAGCACCGGCCGGTCGACATGGCGTTCGAGCTGGCCGACCGCGTGCGCAATGCCCAGCGTCTGCGCCTGCTCGACGTAGCGGATCTTCACCCCCAGCGCCGAGCCATCACCGAAGCGGCTCGCGATCTCGTAGCCCTTGTGGCCGATCAGCAGCAGGATCTCGGTGATGCCCAGCTCGCGCATCAGCTCGATCTGGTGCTGGATCAGCGGCTTGTTGCCCACCGGCAGCAGCGGCTTCGGGTAGCGCTCGGAGAACGGCGCCATGCGCGTGCCCTTGCCGCCGGCGAGGATGGCGCCGATGTAACCTCCGTTTTCGCAATACGCAGTGGTCATGGTCGGATTCCCGGGAAAGCCGCTGCGAATGATATCGGTGCGCGCGAACACTCGGAATCGGCGCCTTGGCGCCCTCCGCCACTCCCGGCCGCGGCCGGGCCTGCCGGCGTCAGCGCCGGAACAGCCCGAGGCGCTGCGCTTCCAGCGCCGCCTCGGCACGCGAGCTCACGTTGAGCTTGCGGTAGATCTGCTTCACGTAGTCGGCGATCGTGTGCCGCGACAGGCTCAGCTGCACACCGATCTCGGGCAGCGTGAAGCCCTTGGCCACGCGCAGCAACACCTCGTTCTCGCGGTCGGTCAGGGCCACGTGCGGCATGTTCTGCGGCCGCTCCTGCTGGCGGGTTTGCGACGCGAAGTGCGAGATCACGCGCCGCGCGATCGACGGCGACAGCGGCGGCTCGCCCGCGCTCATGCGCTTGAGCTGTTCGGCGATCAGTTCGCGCGCCTGCTCCTTCAGCAGGTAGCCGAACGCGCCGGCCTGCAAGGCAGGGAACAGGTGATCGTCGTCGTCGTGGATCGTCACCACCACCGACTGGCACTCGGGTTGCGATTCGCGCAGGGCCGCCACCACGTCCACGCCCGAACCGTCGGGCAGGCCGAGGTCGATCAGGCCCAGGTTGAACTTGATCGCCGACACCAGCCCCAACGCGTCGTGCACGCGCGCCGCTTCGTGGATGTGCGAGTCGGGGAAGACCTGCGTGATCAGCACCTTCAGCCAGGCGCGGATTTCGGGCAGGTCTTCGAGCAGCAGGATGTTGTTCATGGCGCGTCTTTTGCAGCGCGAAGCCGCGCCGAATTCATCGTACCTGCGGCCGCCCCGTCTGTGGGCGCTTGCTCACAGGGGCAGCGTGAGCCTTATCACGGTGCCGTAGCCGGGGGCCGATTCCACCAGGCACTGGCCCTGCATCTGCTTGGCGCGGTGCTTCATGCTCGACATGCCGTGGCCGCGGTCGAGCTTGCCGTCGAATTCGAGTGGAATGCCCTTGCCGTTGTCCTGCACGGTCAGGCCGAACTGGCGCTCGCTGATGGCGCAGCGCACCTTGCAATGCGAGGCACCGCTGTGCTTGATGATGTTGCTGACGGCCTCGCGCAGGATGCGCGTGGTCTGCACGAAGCCGCGCGCCGGCAGCAACTGGTCGGTCTCTTCGGTCGGGCCGCGCCAATCGGCTTCGATGTTCGCCTGGCCCAGGCGCATGACGGTCTCGGCGCGCCAGTCGGCCAGTGCGTCGGCCAGCCGCATCGGCCTGCCGGTCAGGCCGCGCACCGACAGGCGCATTTCTTCGAGCGCCTCGCGCGCCAGCGTGGAGATGCGCTCGCTTTCGCTGGTGTGCACGATGGTCAGCAGCTTTGCGCCGAGGTCGTCGTGCAGATCGCCGGCAATGCGCTTGCGCTCCTTCTCGGTGACCTGCTCGACGCGCAACTCGGCCAGTTGCGCGAAGTTGCGTTCGATCTCGGCAGTGGCGTCGCGCACGCGGCCTTCGAGCGTGGCGCGGCCGGCTTCGGCCGTCTGCAACGCGCGGCCGAACACCTGGAGCAAGCGTGTGGCCACGCCGATGAACAGCACCGGCACCGTGAACTGCAGCAACTGGATGTGCGGCAGTGCGAGCGCCTCCTGCTGGATCGCGAATTCGACCAGCACGATGAATGCCGCCGCCGAGATCAACCCCGCCATCGGCCAGAAGTCTTGCCGCTGGCGCCGCCACGTGACGCGCATGTACAGGCCCGCCGCCGCGAACACCTCGAGCGCGAGCAGCGCGTACCAGCTGCTCCCGAGCATGAACAGCCGGTTCGGCCCGGCCAGCAGCAACGTGGCAGGCAGCAGCACGCATTGCGCGATGAGCACGTTCTCGATCAGCCGCGAGCGCAGGCCGGCGTAGCTGAGCAGGAACTGCACGAGCAGCGCCAGCACCGGCGCGAACGCGGCGCAGAACAGGAACTCCATCACGCCGGTGTCCCAGGGCATGTCGCGCCACCACAGCCGCGTCGAGATCAGCGCCCAGCTGAGCAGCAGCCAGCCGAAGTAGGCCAGGTACACCTCGCGCCGGTTCAGCCAGCCGAAGACAACCAGCACGGCGCCGAGCACCGCCAGCACCACGCTGATAATCTGCACCGAGGTCACGCTCCAGAATAGCCGCGCAGCATGTTCGCGTGCCAGGAGCGCCTGCGGGCCGATGACCAGGGCCGACAACCCGCCCGCGCGCTGGCGCGAGCCCACGCGTTCGAGCGCGTGGCCCTGCACTTGCAGGTCGAGCAGGTTGGCGCGCTCTTGCAAGAGCGCTGCCGGCAGCGTGATGAGCTGCGGGTAGTGGCAGTTGCGCGTGACCGGCTCGCGCATGCGCCCGCCGCTGGCCACGCGGTGGCCGTTCAGGGACACCTCGACGTTGCTGCACGCGCGCTCGATGTACAGCGACAGAAGTTCTTGCGACCCGAGGCCCGGCGGCCGGTCGAAGCCGGTGCGATACCACACCGTGCCTTCGAAGCGCGGCCGGCTGGCGGCCCAGTCGTCGGGCAGCTTGGTCAGCTCGGGCGCTGCAGCCGGCACGCCGCTGTCGGGCAACAGCTTGATGGACAGCGTGGTGTCGATGACGAGCAGCGTGGCCGGCGCGGCGGTCACCGCCGGATTGGTTTCTGCCGAACCCGAGGCCGCACCCGAGGCTGCACTCGAGGCTGCACTCGACACTGCAATCGTCGGCCTCGCCACAGCGTTCACGGCGCTTGGCACCAGCACCCACAACGCCACGAGCCACGGCACGGCGGCATGCCACCAGGCGCGCCAGCCGCCCGGTGCCTGCAAGCCCTGGTTCCGCTCGGCAGCGCAGCCGGCGCGGGTGGGGAGGGCAGGGCGGCTCGGCATCGTCGCGCATTCTGCCGGACGCCCCGGTACGCCGGGATGCCAGAGCCGGTGACGGGCGCGCCGGGTGCCCACAAATGCACGCCTGGCAGGCGACAATCCCGCAGCGCATTGCAGCGCATTGCAGGGCGCTGCACCGCAACCCCGGCAACGCAACCCACGCACCGCAACCCACGCACCGGAACCCCCGCCAAGTGATCCTTCGCCATTCGTTCGAGCCGCCCGACAACGCCCGCCTGGCCCACCTGTGCGGCAGCCTCGACGCTCATCTGCGCCGCATCGAGCAGGCTTTCGATGTGAGCATCTCGCGCCGCCATGAGTTCTTCCGCATCGAAGGGCCCAAGGCCCCGGCCGAGCTGGGCATGGCGTTGTTGCAGGCGCTGTACGAGCAGGCGCTGCAACCGATTAGCGAAGAGCAGCTGCAGCTTGCCCTGGCACAGGCCCGCGCCCAGCCGCCGGTGCCGCGCGCGCGCCGGGCTGCTGCCGACGGCGATGCGTCCGACGTGCCGCCGGCCACGCCGCCCCCTACCGCTTTGCACACCGCGACCGATACCGCGCCGAACGACATCAGCCTGCGAACCCGCCGCGCCGATGTGACCGGCCGCACGCCCAACCAGCTCACGTACCTGCGCAACATCCTGGCCCACGACGTGACCTTCGGCATCGGCCCGGCCGGCACCGGCAAGACCTTTCTCGCAGTGGCTTGCGCGGTCGATGCGCTCGAGCGCAGCGCGGTGCAGCGCATCGTGCTCACGCGCCCGGCGGTCGAGGCCGGCGAGCGCCTGGGCTTCCTGCCCGGCGACCTGGCACAGAAGGTCGACCCGTACCTGCGCCCGCTTTACGACGCGCTGCACGACCTGATGGGCGCCGACAAGATGGCCCGCGCCATCGAGAAGGGCACGCTCGAAGTGGCGCCGCTGGCGTTCATGCGCGGGCGCACGCTGAACCACGCGTTCGTGATCCTCGACGAGGCGCAGAACACAACCGCCGAGCAGATGAAGATGTTTCTCACGCGCATCGGCTTCGGCACGCGCGTGGTCGTCACCGGCGACGTGAGCCAGATCGACCTGCCTCGCGGCACCGAAAGCGGGTTGATCGAGGCCGAGCGCGTGCTGCGCCGCGTGCGCGGCATCGCGACCACGCGCTTCACGTCGGTCGACGTGCTGCGCCACCCGCTGGTGGCGCGCATCGTCGAAGCCTATGACGCGGCGCGCACGGTCGTGGTGTGACGCAGCCCGGTGCCCACCCCGTTCCTCGCTTCGTGACCCGCCGCCCGACATGCGACCCGCGCTGACCCTGTCGCTGCAGTTCGCCGACGCCACCGACCGCGCCCTGTTGCCGCGCCACAAGGTCGCGCGCTGGGTGCGGGCGGCGCTCTCCTTGCCCGGCGAGATCACGGTGCGCATCGTCGGGGTGGACGAAGGCCGCGCACTGAACCGCGACTACCGTGCCAAGGACTACGCCACCAACGTGCTCACCTTCGACTACGCGCACGCGCCGGTCGTCGCGGCCGACCTGGTGTTGTGTGCGCCGGTCGTGCAGCGCGAAGCTTCCGGGCAAGGCATCGACCTGCAGGCGCACTACGCCCACCTGCTGGTGCACGGCACGCTGCATGCGCAGGGCCACGACCATGAACTCGACGCACCCGCCCGCGTGATGGAAGCGCGCGAGAGCGAGGTGATGCGCTCGCTCGGGTTCGGCGACCCGTACTCCGGCGCGCAATGACGCCCGTGATGCCGGGCGTGCTGCCCCTGGTCGACGCCGGCCTGCGCGGCGCGCTCGTGGCCACGCTGCTGCTGCTCGGCGCGCTGCTGACACGCGACCACCGCCGGCACGCGGCCGGCCGCACCGGCATCGCGTTGATGGCCGGGCTGGTGGTGCAGACCCTCGCGACATTGCCGCCCGTGGAGCAGGGCTGGTCGATTCTCTGGCAGGCGCCCCTCGTGGGCATCTCGATCGGCAATTCGGTGTTGTTCTGGCTGTTCGCCCGGGCGCTCTTCGACGACGCGTTCTCGGCGGGCCCCGCAGCCATCGCCCTGTGGCTGGCAGTCTTCGTGATCGGCGCGACGTTCTGCGTGTGTGTCGGCGTGCTCGGCCTGTACGCCGCGCCGACGCGGGTGCTGAAGTTCGCGCTGCGCTGGGTGCCGGTGGTGTTCGCAGCGCTCGCCATCGTGGCCGCGGTGACGCATTGGCGCGGCGACCTCGTCGAGCGCCGGCGCCGCCTGCGTGCCTTCATCGTGGTCGGTGGGTCTGCGTATGCGTTGACGATGGCCGCATTGCGGCTGCAATCGTCCACCGGCGTGTTGTCGGCCGAGGCGGCGGGCTTCGATGTGGGGGCGTTGCTGCTCGTGGCGTTCGGCAGCGCGCTTGCCATGCTTCGCATCGCCGATGGTGGCTTGCTGGTGAACCGGGCGGTGCCCGGCCACGCGCCGCCTGCGGCTGCGCTCAAGCTACCGGCCGATGTGCTCGACCCGCCTGCCTTGCCGGACGCCCACCCGCCCGATGCCACCGACCTGCGCATCGTCGAAGCGCTCGATCGCGCCATGGCGCGCGACCGCGTCTACCGAATCGACGACCTCACGCTCGGCGTGCTCGCGCTCAAGCTTTCAGTGCCCGAATACCGGTTGCGCCGCGCCATCAACCGGCACCTGGGCCACCGCAACTTCAACGCCTACATCAACGGCCTGCGCCTGGCCGAGGCGCGTGCTGCGTTGGCCGACCCGGCGCGCCGGACGGCGAGCGTGCTCGAGATCTCGCTCGAGGCCGGTTTCGCTTCCGTCGGCCCGTTCAACCGGGCCTTCAGGGCGGCCAGCGGCATGACGCCGACCGACTACCGCGAGCGCGCGCTGGCCGATTCCTGAAGTCGGCCAGCCGATTCGTGCCCGCTTCAGGGCTCGGCCAGACGGCGCGATGCGAACCGGTGATCGTGCCGTTCCACGAAGGCACGTTGCCTTCGAGAAGGAGCCCACGATCATGATGACCACCCCGACGTTCACTCAGCGCGCACGCCGCCTCGCCGTGCTCTTTGCCCTCGCGGCACCGATCCTGGCCGGGGCCGCCACCCCCGTGGGCATGCTGACGCTGCCCGAGGTGGCGCCCGATGGCCCGGTCACGGTGTTCTACCCCGCCCAGGCCGCCGAGGCCCCGGTTCAGCGCGGCCCGTTCACGCTGAGTCTGGCGGCCGACGCACAGCCGGCGCTCGGCAACCGCCGGCTGGTGGTCATGTCGCACGGCTCGGGCGGCTCACCGTGGGTCCATGCCGACATGGCACGCGCACTGGTGCAGGCCGGCTTCGTGGTCGCAGCGCCCTGGCACCGCGCCGACAACTCGCGCGACCCGAGCCGGCCCGGCCCCGACAGCTGGGCGCTGCGGCCGGGCGAGGTGTCGCGCGCCATCGACGCGGTGGGGCGCGACCCGCGCCTGGCCAAGTTGCTCGACCTCGACCGGGTCGGCATCTACGGCATGTCGGCCGGTGGCCACACCGCGCTGTCGATGGCCGGTGGCAGCTTCTCGCGCGCCGGCTTCAAGCGGCATTGCGACGCCCACCTCGCGGAAGACTTCCAGACCTGCGTCGGCCTGATCACGCAACTGCGCGGCAATGCCCTGGACGGCATCAAGCTCGCCCTCGCCCGCGCGGTGATCGACTGGAAGTTCGACGACGACACACCGCTGGTGTACCGCGACGCGCGCGTGGCCGCCGTGGTCGCCGCCGTGCCGGCGGCGGCCGACTTCGACATGGCCTCGCTGGCCCAGCCCGCTGTGCCGTTGGCGCTGCTCACGTCGGGCCGCGACATCTGGCTGGTGCCGAAGTTCCACGCCGAGCGCGTGCTGGCGGCATGCGCGCGCTGCGAACGCCTGTTCGACCTGCCCGACGGCGGGCATGGCGCATGGCTTTCACCGCCACCGCCGCTGCTTGGCGGCCTGGCTGGCGAACTGCTGAACGATGCCAAGGGCTTCGACCGGACCGTGTTGCGCGCTGCCGAGCATGCCGTCGCGGGCTTCTTCGTCGCGCACGTGGTCGGCGCGGCCGACTCGGTCGCTCAGCGCGGCGCGGACCGCCCGAGGTAGCGCTTGCGCCAGAAGAACCAGCTCATGCCGACGCCGAGCATCAGCATCACCACGAACGTCACCCAGAAGCCGCGCATGCTGTGAATCAGCGGCAGGCCCTCGAAGTTCATGCCGAAGAAGCCCGTCACCAGGTTCAAGGGCATGAAGATCGCGGTCAACACCGTGAGCGTGCGCATGATGTCGTTGGTGCGGTTGCTCTGCGCCGAGAAGTGCATCTGCACCGCCGCCTCGGCCGACGATTCGAGCCGGCGCACATGCGTGAGCACCCGCTCGATGTGCTCCAGCACGTCGCGCGAGCGCACCCGCAGCAGCTCGCGCTCGCGCTGTGGGCCGGCCTGCGCAGCGGGGGGCAATTCATCGAGTGCGTCGATCCATTCGGTGACGGCCGCGCGCTGGTCTTCGCAGGTGTCTTCGACCACGTGCAACTGGTTGCGCGAGTTCAGCATCGTTTGCCAGCCGTCGAAGCGGCCGCTCGGACTGAAGAGCTCCTGCTGCCACTCGTCGAGTTGCCGCGTGAGGAGCTTGCGCAGGTCGAGGTAGCTGTCGACGATGTGGTTGACCATGCGCAGCATCAGGTCGGCCGGGCTCGTGGGCATGCGTGTCGACGTGCGCGGCTCGCCCGGCGATGCCTGCTGTTCGAGGCGGTTCGCAAAGAAGTCGCGCACCTGGCAGTCGCTCGGGTGCACGGTGAGCAGCACCTGGTCGAACACCACGAAGCCGACCGGGCTGGTGTCGATGCCCCGGTTCGCACTGTCGGCGTGGCCGAGTGCACCGTGGCCCGCGCCATGCCCCGCACCGGTGCCCGCTGCTGCCTGGCCGGCCGCGAGCCGGCGGAACACCAGCATGTCGTACCACGAGGTGTAGTCGAAGTGCGACGGGAGCTGCGTGTTGAGCAGGTCCGACACGTGCAGGTCCACGAGCTGCCCGCCGGTCCAGTGTTCGAGTGCGGCCTGCACCATCGGCAGCGTCTGCTCGAACGCGCTGCGGCCGATGCCCACCCACAGGTAGCCGCTCGCGGGCGCGGCGTCGGGCAGGGCCGGCAGTTCCGTGAAGCGGTCGGCGTCGATGTGGAAGATGCGCATGGCCGGGTCAGGCTCGAAGGCAGCGCCGGGTCTGGTGCGGGCTCGGATGCAGCGTCAGGCGCGGTCGATCAGACGCGCCGCGTCGAGCGCGAAGTACGTCAGCACGCCGTCGGCGCCAGCGCGCTTGAAGGCGAGCAGGCTTTCCATCATGACGGCGTCGTGGTCGAGCCAGCCGTTCGCGGCGGCGGCCTTAAGCATGGCGTACTCGCCGCTCACCTGATACGCGAAGGTCGGCACCTGGAACTCGTCTTTGACGCGCCGCACGATGTCGAGGTAGGGCATGCCGGGCTTGACCATCACCATGTCGGCGCCTTCGGCGAGGTCTAGGGCCACTTCGCGCAATGCCTCGTCGGTGTTGCCCGGGTCCATCTGGTACACCTTCTTGTTGCTCTTGCCCAGGTTGCCGGCGGAACCCACCGCGTCGCGGAACGGGCCGTAGAAGGCGCTGGCGTACTTGGCGCTGTAGGCCATGATTCGGGTGTGGATCAGGCCGCGTGATTCGAGTGCGTTGCGGATCGCGCCGATCCTGCCGTCCATCATGTCGCTGGGGGCGACGATGTCGACGCCGGCTTCGGCTTGCACCAGCGCCTGCTGCGTGAGTACCGCAACTGTTTCGTCGTTCAGGATGTAGCCGGTCGCGTCGAGCAGGCCGTCCTGGCCGTGGCTGGTGAACGGGTCGAGCGCGACGTCGGTCATCACGCCGAGCTCGGGGAAGCGCTTCTTCAGCTCGCGCACCACGGTCGGTACCAGGCCTTCGGGGTTGAGCGCCTCGCGTCCGTCCTCGGTCTTGAGCGTTGCGTCGAGCACCGGAAACAGCGCCATCACCGGGATGCCCGCGCGCACGCACTCTTCGGCCACGGGCAGCAACTGGTCGAGGCTGCGGCGCTGCACGCCGGGCATCGACTTCACGGCCTGCGTGATGCCCTTGCCGGCCAGCACGAACACCGGCAGGATCAGGTCGGACGCATGCAGGCGGTGCTCGCGCACCAGCGCGCGGGTGAAAGCATCACGTCGCAGGCGGCGCGGCCGGCTGGCGGGGTAGGCAGGTGGGGTGTGCATGCAGTGGGGGTGGGCAAAATTCGCAAGAGGCTCGGTGGTCGGGAGGCTTGCCAACCGCTTTTCTTGCCACGGTGGCGTGGTTTTCGACTTCTGCTAGAGTGATTTTTGGATGATATCCGCAAGGCGTTCATCCCCTGCTTTTCCTCCCTGAGCAGGTGCCAGAACGTGTGACAGCGCCTCGGCATTTCAAGCCCCGGTCTTCTGGCCGGGGCTTTTTCTTTCTCGATAATCCATCGATGCTCTGGATCAAAGCCTTTCATATCGTCTTCGTCACAAGTTGGTTCGCGGGCCTCTTCTACTTGCCGCGCTTGTTCGTGAACCTGGCGCAGGTTCAGGCCGACAGCCACGCCGAACGCGAGCGGCTGCTGTTGATGGCGCGCAAGCTCTACCGTTTCAGCAGCCTGTTGATGGTCGCCGCACTCGCGCTGGGCTTGTGGCTGTGGCTGAGCAATCGCGCGGCCTACCCGGGCGGCTGGCTGCACGTGAAACTGTTTCTCGTGGTGCTCGTGATCGGCTACCACCACATGTGCCGCGCACTGCTGCGCACCTTCGAGCAGTTCACCAACAAGCGCAGCGAGCGCTGGTTCCGCGTCTTCAACGAGTCGGCGGTGCTGCTGTTCACGGCCATCGTCGTGCTGGTGGTTGTCAAGCCGTTCTGAGCGGCTCCGAACGGCCCAGTGGCATGACGCGCCATCGCAGTTCCGCTTCGCCCCTGGCGGGGTTGTACGCCGCGCTCATCGTCTATGCGAGCCTGTACCCGTTCTCCGGCTGGCACGTTCCGGGCGTTCCGCTGTTCGACTTCCTGCTGCTGCCCTGGCCGCGCTGGTGGACGTGGTTCGACCTGGTCTCCAACCTGATCGGCTACATGCCGCTCGGCGCGCTGGTGTTCGGCGCGCGGGTGCGCGGCGGCACGCCGGCGCGGGTCGCGTTTGGGCAGGCGGTGCTGGTGGCAACAACGCTGTCGTTCGCGATGGAGACCTTGCAGAACTTCCTGCCGCAGCGCGTGGCGTCGAATGTCGACCTGGGCTCGAACGCGCTTGGCGCGCTGCTGGGGGCCGGGCTGGGCGCCGTGCTGCACGCGCGCGGTGCAGTCGCCCGCTGGCAGGCCGCGCGCGACCACTGGTTCGTCGGGCGCAGTGCCGGTGCCCTGGCCTTGCTGATGCTGTGGCCGGTGGGCCTGCTGTTCCCGCTGCCGGTGCCGCTGGCCATGGGGCAAGTGCTGCCGCGCGTGCAGGAAGTGGTCTCGCACCTGCTGCAGGCCACGTCCGCCGGGCCGTGGTTCGAGGAATGGGCCGACAGCGCGTCGCAGCGTTCACCACTTTCGCCGGGGGGAGAGTTGTCGTTGATGATTCTGGGCTTGCTCGCGCCCTGCCTGCTGGCGTTCTCGGTGGCGCGCCCGGGCTGGCGGCGGCTCGTGCTGGTGCTGGGCGCGGCGGGCCTGGGCGCGCTGGCAACGACGCTGTCGACCGCGCTGAACTTCGGCCCCGAGCATGCGCTGGCCTGGGGCACACCGCAGGCGCTGGCGGCGCTGTGCTTCGCCGTGGCCGCGGCCGCAGCGCTGAGCCACCTGCCGCAGCGTGCCGCGGCCGCGCTCGGCCTGGTGGCGCTCACGGCGCTCGTCACCGTGGTGGCGCAGGCGCCGTCGGACCCTTACTTCGCGCAAAGCCTGCAAGACTGGGAGCAGGGCCGGTTCATCCGCTTCCATGGTGCGGCGCGCTGGGTCGGCTGGCTGTGGCCCTATGCGGCCACTGTCTACCTGATGGTGCAGGTGTCGGGGCGCGATGCCGACCGCGACGATGGCCGTGACGGCGAGCGCCGGAAGCGGGCTTCTAAAATGCCGGTATGAGTTATTACCAGCGTCACATCTTCTTCTGCCTGAACCAGCGTGAAAACGGTGAGGCCGCCTGCGCGCAACAGGGCGCACAAGCCGGCTTCGACCACTGCAAGTCGCGCGTCAAGAAAGACAAGCTCGCCGGCCCCGGTGGCGTGCGCGTCAACAAGGCCGGGTGCCTGGACCGCTGTGCAGGCGGACCGGTGGCGGTGGTCTACCCCGAGGCGGTCTGGTACACGTTTGTGGACCAGCACGACATCGACGAGATCGTCGACTCGCACCTCAAGAACGGCGTGGTCGTCGACCGCCTCGTGCTGCCCGCCGACGTGGGCCGCTGATTTCACGCTGACTCCGCGCTGCTTCCGTTCCGTCACGCCCGCATGAACACGAACACCGAACGCCGCATGGTGGCGGGGCCTGCCGGCCTCATCGAATGCGCCGTCGACCTGCCTGCCGGCGCCCCGCTGGGCACTGCCGTGGTGTGCCACCCGCACCCGCAGCATGGTGGCACGATGGACAACAAGGTCGTGCAGACGCTGGCCCGCGCGTTCGTGCAGCTCGGTTGGCGCAGCGTGCGCTTCAACTTTCGCGGCGTCGGCGCCTCAGCGGGCGCCTGGAGCGACGGTGTCGGCGAGATCGACGACGCCCTCGCCGTGATCGCGGCAATGCGCGACCTCGAGGCCCCGCTCATGCTGGCCGGCTTCTCGTTCGGCGGTTTCGTGGCGGCCGCTGCCGCATCGACCCTGCCCGAGGCTGAGCGGCCGCAGCGCCTGGTGCTGGTCGGCCCGTCGACGCAGAAGCAGCAGGTGCCTGCCGTGCCGGCCGACACGCTGGTCATTCACGGTGAAACCGACGACGTGGTGCCGCTCGCGGCCACGCTGGCCTGGGCGCGCCCGCAGGCTTTGCCGGTGGTCGTGTTCCCCGGTGTCGGACACTTCTTTCACGGCCAGCTCGGCCTGCTCAAGAGCGTGGTGCTGCGGGAACTGCAGCCGCGCATGCCGCTCTGACCCTTTCTTCGCACGGCCGCTTGCCGCGTTGCCCGCTGCGTATTCCATCCTTACCGGTATCTCAATGAAACGATTGTTCAGTCTCGTCCTTTCCCTGTCCCTGTTCATGGCCGGCGCCGCCTTTGCGCAGGCGCCGCTCGCGCCCGAGGTGGCCGCCAAGAGCTTTCTCGTGCTCGACCTCAGCAGCAACCAGGTGCTGGCCGAACGCGAGGCCGACGCCCCTGCCGACCCGGCGTCGCTGACCAAGTTGATGACCGCGTTTGTGGTCTTCTCGGCGATCAAGGACAAGAAGCTCACTTTGGAGCAAACGCTGCCCGTCTCGAAGCGCGCCTGGGAAGAACGCAAGGGCGGCGGCTCGCTGATGTTCATCGACACCACGATGACACCCAGGGTCGACGAACTGCTGCGCGGCCTGATCGTGCAAAGCGGCAACGACGCGGCGGTGGCGCTGGCCGAAGGCGTGGGCGGCACCGTCGAGCAGTTCGTGGCGATGATGAACCGCCAGGCGCAGGCCTTCGGCTTGAAGAACACCACGTTCAAGAACGTCGCAGGCTTGACCGAAGCCGGCCACAAGAGCACCGCGCGCGACCTGGCGGTGATTGCCGGCCACATCATTCGCGACTTCCCCGAGCTGTTCACCTACTACTCGCTGAAGGACTACAAGTACAACAACATCTCGCAGCCGAACCGCAACCTGCTGCTGCGCCGCGACCCGTCGGTCGACGGCATGAAGACGGGCTACACCGAGGCCGCAGGTTATTGCCTCATCGCGACCGCACAGCGCGAGTTCCCGAACCTGGGGCCCGGTGGCACTGCGCCGGGCAAGCGCCGCGTGCTGACGGTGGTGCTCAACACCACTTCGATGGAGGCCCGCGCCAACGAGAGCCAGAAACTCCTCAACTGGGGCTTCCAGTCGTTTGACGCGATGCGCCTGTTCGACGACACCAAGCCCATCGTCACCGCCGAGGTCTGGAAGGGCAAGACCAGGCAAGCCCTGCTCGGCGCCGATGGCGCGCTCATCGTCACCGTGCCCAAGGGCGAGGGCAGCAAGCTGCAGACCAAGGTCGAGCGCACCGAGCCGCTGATGGCGCCGCTTGCCAAGGGCCAGCGCGTGGGCACGATCAAGGTCAGCACCACCAGCGGCACGGCGGTGGCCAGCGTGCCGCTGGTGGTGCTCGAAGCAGTCGAGCCCGCCGGAGTGTTCGGCCGCGCCTGGGACGCCATTCGCCTGTGGATCAAGTAAGCTGAAACTTCCACCTGCGGGAGCCGCCATGCAAACCATCCCCGATACGCTGTGCTACCTGAACGGCGAGTACAGCTCGCTGCGAGACGCGAAGGTGTCGGTGCTCGACCGGGGCTTCATCTTCGGCGACGGCATCTATGAAGTCGTTCCGGCCTACGGCGGCAAGCTGTTCCGCTTCGACGAGCACATGGCGCGGCTGAACCGCAGCCTCACCAAGCTGCGCATCGCCAACCCGCACAGCGCTGCGGAGTGGCTGGTGCGCTGCCGCAAGCTGCTGGCAGCACTCGTCGAGACCACCGGTGCCGCCGACCAGCTCGTCTACATCCAGATCACGCGCGGCGTGGCGCTGCGCGACCACGTCATGCCGACCGATATTGCGCCCACGGTCTTCATGATGTGCAGCGCGATGAAGCCGCCGTCTCCCGAGCAGCGCCACAAGGGTGTGGCCTGCGTGAGCGCACGCGACTTCCGCTGGGAGCGGGGCGACATCAAGTGCATTTCGCTGCTTGGCAACGTGCTGGCGCGCCAGATGAGCGCCGACCACGGTGCGGCCGAGACCATCATGTTCCGCGACGGCCACCTGACCGAGGCGGCCGCGTGCAATGTGTGGGTCGTGCACGAAGGCGCGCTGCTCGGCCCGCCGAAGAGCGAGCACGTGCTCGAAGGCATTCGCTACGACCTGATCCGCGAGCTGTGCGAGGAAGAAGGCATTGCCTACAACCTGCGCCCCATCGCCGAGGCCGATGTGTTCAGCGCCGACGAGCTGCTGTTGAGTTCCGCCACGAAAGAGGTGCTGCCCGTGACCAGCCTCGACGGGCAGGCCGTGGGCCACGGCGCGCTGCGCGGCAAGCCCGGGCCGGTGTATGCGAAGTTGTTCGAGGCGTATCAACGCGCCAAGCTGAGCCAGTCGATCTGAAGCCACCATGCAAGACATTCCGCCCGAACAGTCGCTCGTCAAGTACCCGTCGCAGTTCCCCATCAAGGTGATGGGCTTGAACGCCGACGGTTTCGTGCACGCCATCGTCAGCATCGCGAAGCAGTTCGACCCGGCCTACGACGCTGCCAAGGTGGAGTTGCGCCCGAGCAAGGGCGACAAGTACCTGGGCGTGACCGTCACCGTCACCGCCACCAGCCGCGAGCAGCTCGACGAGCTGTACCGCACGCTGTCCACGCACCCGATGGTGAAGATGGTGCTTTGACTTTCAAAGTACCGGAAGAAAAGAAAGTTCAGGCAAAGTATTTTTCAAACAACAGGAGGCTGCGAAAGTTCTTTGCCATCCCGCGCGTTGCTTTGAAAATTGCAGCACAGAAATTTTCTCAGCTGACATGCGTCGCGAAGACTTTATCGACCCTGTTCCAGGCGAGCTGGTAGCCACACCGCAAGGCGCACTGGCGTTCGTTCCCCCGGCGCTGCCGGCCCCGCTGGAATACGACCTGCCACTGGTGACCCTGCTGTCCCAGGCCGACGCGCGGCTCAGCGAACTGTCGGGCATGGGCAGGCAACTGCCCAACCCGCACCTGCTGATCGCGCCGTACATGCGGCAAGAAGCGGTCCTGTCGTCACGCATCGAAGGCACGCAGGCCAGCCTGTCCGACCTGTTCGAGGAAGAGATGCGCGAGGCGGCTCACTCCCCTGCATTGGCCGCACCGACCAACGACGCCGCCGAAGTTCGCAACTACGTTCTTGCCATCGAACTCGGCCTGGCCCGGCTTCCGCATCTGCCTCTGTCCCTTCGGCTGATCCGCGAGTTGCACGAGCGCCTGATGCAAGGCACACGGGGTGGTGACAAGAACTCCGGGCAGTTTCGTTCGCACCAGAACTACATCGGCACGCAAGGCAGCCGCATCGACACCGCCGTGTTCGTGCCGCCCCCGCCAGACCGCCTGCCGGCCTGCCTTGATGCGTGGGAAAAGTTCATCCATGTGCAGGGCGAGTTGCCTGATCTCGTGCAGTGCGCCATGTTGCACGCCCAGTTTGAAACCATCCACCCGTTCGCCGACGGCAACGGCCGCGTGGGCCGCTTGATGATCAGCCTGTTTCTCGTCGAGCGCGGCCGCCTCTCGCAGCCGCTGCTCTACCTGTCGGCCTTCATCGAAGCCAACAAGCGCGCGTACTACGAATGCCTGCAGCGCACCCGCACCCATGGCGACTGGCGCGGCTGGATCGTCTACTTCCTGCAAGGCATCGAGGCCACGGCCCGGCTGGCGGCGGCGCAGGTCACCGCGCTCATCGACTTGCACGAGCGCTACCGAAGCCGCTTTGCATCGAACGCCGGCATCATGGTGCTGATCGACGCCCTGTTCGAGAACCCGCTGGTCGACGCCCAGCGCGCCGCGCGCGTGATGAAAAAGACCGCGCCCACCGCCCGCGCCGCCATTGCGGCGCTGGAGCGAGAAGGCTTCCTGACCGAGGTGACCGGCCGAAACTGGGGCAAGCTCTATGTGGCCAAGGAGCTGATGGCGCTATTGGAAAAGCCCGACTCAGACCTTCGCGCACCCCAGGTGGCCTGACCCGAATTCCGCTCGACCGATGTCCGCCTGAAAGTTGCCGCTGTGCCCTTGTCCTGGAATGAAATACGCGACCGTGCCACTGCCTTTTCGCACGAGTGGAAGCAGACTGAATCGGAAGACGCCGACGCCACGTCGTTTCTCGACGCCTTCTTCAACGTCTTCGGCATCCAGCGCCGCAAGGTCGCCAGTTTCGAGCGAAGGGTCAAAAAGCTTGACGGGCGCGATGGCTACATCGACCTGCTTTGGAAAGGCACCTTGCTCGTCGAGCAGAAGAGCCGCGGCAAGGACCTGGCGCGCGCCTACCGCCAGGCCAAGGACTATCTGCCCCATCTGAGTGAGGATGACTGGCCGCGCTTCATTCTCGTGTGCGACTTCTGGCACTTCGAGTTGCACGACATCGACGATGACAACAAGGTGCACCGCTTCACGCTCCGCGAGTTGCCCAAAAACATTCACCTGTTCCACTTCATCGCCGGCTACCGCAAGCAGCACATTCGCGAGCAGGACCCGATCAATGTCCGCGCCGTGCGGGCCATGGGCGAACTGCATGATGCGTTGAAGCGCGATGACTATGTGGGCCATGAACTTGAAGTCTTCTTGGTGCGGCTGCTGTTTTGCCTGTTCGCCGACGACACTGGAATCTTCCAGCCCAAAGACAGCTTCCATGACCTGATCGACTTTCACACCCGCGAAGATGGCAGCGACACAGGCGCTGTACTCGACCAGCTCTTCGCCACGCTGAACCGTCAGGCAAGCGACCGGCAAAAGTCGCTGGCCGAGCACTACGCGGCATTCCCGTACGTCAACGGCCGCCTGTTCGAAGAGAGGCTGCTGCCACCGTCGTTCAGCGCCTCGATGCGAACGCAGTTGCTGGCAGTTTGCAGCCTAAACTGGGGTGCCATCTCGCCGGCCATCTTCGGCGCGATGTTCCAGAAGGTGATGGAGCTCGATGACAAGGCGCGTCGCCGCGAACTCGGCGCGCACTACACCAGCGAGGTCAACATCCTGCGTCTTATCGGCCCGCTCTTCCTCGACGATCTGCGGGGCGAGTTCGAAGCGGTCAAGACCAACAAGAACAAGCTGTTCGAGTTCCACAAGAAGTTGCAACGTGTCGCGTTCCTCGACCCTGCTTGCGGCTGCGGCAACTTTCTCGTTGTGGCCTACCGCGAGCTGCGCAGGCTGGAGCTGGACGTGCTGCGCGCGGCCAGCCACTTCGGCCAACAAGTCGGCCATGTGTTCGACTTCCTGCGCGTTGATGTGGACCAGTTCCACGGCATCGAGATCGAGGAGTTTCCAGCGCAGATCGCGCAGGTGGCCATGTGGCTCACCGACCACCAGATGAACGTCGAAGCGGGCGAGGAGTTTGGCGAGCCGATGCTGCGAATTCCGCTCACAAAGATTGCCCACATTCGCCACGGCAATGCACTGCGCATCGATTGGGCCGACTTCGTGCCGCCGCAGCGCTTGAGCTACATCCTGGGCAACCCGCCGTTCATTGGCAAGCAGTACCAGAGCAAAGAGCAGAAGGCCGATCTGGAATCGGTCACACACGGGCTCAAGGGCGCCGGCGTGCTCGACCTCTTGGCCGGCTGGTACATCAAGGCGGCGCTCTACATCATGACCACGCCCGACAGCTTCGCCGCCGTGGCAGCACGCGCGAACGTCGGCCGCAAGGCGTTCAAGGATGTCAAGTTCGGGCAAGGCGCAGCGTCGGGTTTCGGCGACCTGTTCACCGACGTGGACACCGCCGAGACCAAGGCGCGCCGTTCGGTGCGCTGTGCATTCGTATCGACCAACAGCATCACTTAGGGCGAGCAGGTCGGCGTGATGTGGGGTTGGCTGCTGGCGCAGGGCGTGCGCATCCAGTTCGCACACCGCACCTTCAAATGGAGCAACGAGGCGCCCGGCAAGGCGGCGGTGCATTGCGCGATCGTCGGCTTCGGGGCTGGCGAGTTGAAGACGAGGCGACTGTTCGAGTACGCCGAGATCGACAAGGAGCCGCTGGAGGTGCGCGCCGCCAACATCAATCCGTATTTGGTATATGCGCCGGATGTGGCCTTGCCGTCGCGCCGCCAGCCCATTTGCGCCGTGCCGGAGATCTCGTTCGGGTCGATGCCCAACGACGGCGGGCACCTGCTGCTGGACGATGCGCAGTGTGCCGAGTTGCTGAGCGTCGAACCGCTGGCCGAGTCTTGGCTGCAGCCGTTTCTCGGGGCAGAGGAGTTCATCAACGGGCACAGCCGCTGGTGCTTGTGGCTCGTGGATTGCCCGCCGCAACAACTCAGGCATCTGCCGGAGGTGAACAAGCGCCTTGCGTCTGTCAAGGCACACCGCTCGCGCAGTGCGCGCCCAGCGACGAACAAGCTCGCGGCAACGCCTTCGCTGTTCGGTGAAATTCGGCAACCCCGCACCCGCTACCTTGCGATCCCGAAGACGTCGTCCGAACGCCGCGCATTCGTGCCGATCGGCTTCATGACGTCGACAACGGTGGCGGCCAGCGAACTGTTCACGATTGCGAATGCCGGCAACGAACACTTCGGTGCCCTTAGCTCTACCATGCACAAGGCCTGGGTGCGCTACACCTGCGGCCGGTTGAAGAGCGACTTCCGCTACTCCGCCAGCATCGTCTACAACAACTTTCCGTGGCCGCTGGCACTCACGGAGTCGCTTGCCACCGACGAAAGAAGCCAGTAGTTGAAAGGTGCAATCGAGCTGACCGCGCAAGCCGTGCTTGACGCGCGCGCTGCGCATCAGGGCGCGTCGCTGGCCGACCTGTACGACCCAAACACGATGCCAGGCAACCTCGTGAAAGCGCACCGCGAGCTCGACCGCGCGGTCGACGGAGCCTATGTGGCCGTGTTGCCGCCCCGAGCCAGCAAGCCCAAGCTCGACACCGACGCGCAGCGCGTAGGGTTCCTGTTTAGGCTGTACAAGCACTTGACGAGTCTGTTCGAAGCATCAGCAAGCGCATGGCTTCGCCTCCGGCCATGATGCGAGGGCTACTTGCGAAAGGACCCCCATGTCAACGCTGACCACCGAAACGATCGACGCTCTGGCCTTCGCCGCCCACAAGCACCGCGACCAGCGTCGCAAGGACGCGCAGGCGTCGCCTTACATCAACCACCCGATCGCGCTGCTGCGCGTGCTGGCCGTGGAGGCGGGCGTGACCGACCGGCTGGCGCTGCTGGGGGCGTTGCTGCACGACACCGTGGAAGACACGCAGACGACCGAAGCGGAGCTGGCCGAGCAGTTCGGCGCCGACGTGGCGGCGGTGGTGATGGAAGTGACGGACGACAACTCACAGCCCAAGGCGCGCCGCAAGGAACTGCAGGTGGAGCATGCGCCGCACCTGAGCCGCGCCGCGCGCCTTGTCAAGCTGGCAGACAAGACGTGCAACCTGCGCGACATGGCCGAGCAGCCCCCAGTGGGTTGGCCGCTCGAGCGGCGCCGCGAGTACTTCGACTGGGCGGCCCGCGTGGTGGCCGGCTTGCGCGGCACGCACGCCGGCCTGGAGGCGCTCTTCGACCAGGCTGCAGCCGGGCGGCCGTGACGCCCGCCCCCCTGCGCGCCCTCGGCCGTGTGGCCTGCGAGCCCACACTGGCCGCGATGCGCGCCTTCACCGAAGCCCGCAAGCCCGACACGCCGGACGAGATCTGGCTCTGCGAGCACGAGCCGGTCTACACGCAGGGCCTGGCCGGCAAGGCCGAGCATGTACTGAGCCCGCACGGCATTGCCGTCGTGCAGACGAACCGCGGCGGGCAGGTCACGTACCACGGGCCGGGGCAGGTGGTGGCGTACCCGCTGGTCGACCTGAAGCGCTTGAACATCTACGTCAAGGAATACGTCTACCGGCTGGAAGAGGCGGTGCTGCGAACACTGGTGCACTTCGGCGTGACCGGCCACCGCATAGCGGGTGCGCCCGGCATCTACGTGAGGCAGGGCGACCCGTTCGGCCACGCCGCTCTCACCGGGCCGCAGCGCGAGCCGTTCGAAGGCCTCGGCAAGATCGCCGCGTTGGGCATCAAGGTGAGCCGGCATTGCACGTACCACGGCGTGGCGCTGAACGTGGCGATGGACCTGGCGCCGTTTGCTGGCATCAACCCTTGCGGCTATGCCGGGCTGCAAACGGTCGACCTTTCTACAATCGGGGTTCAGGTGACATGGGAGGAGGTGGCCGGGGTGCTCGGTCGTCAGCTCGCCAGCCGCCTCAGCCCTTGAAGAAAGCTGCCATGACGACCGAGAACGTGACCCGCGATGCGCAAGCGCCCTACGACGCGACAGTGAAGCAGAAGTCACAAGCCAAGACCGCGCGCATCCCGATCAAGATCGTTCCGGCCGAGGCGCTGAAGAAGCCCGACTGGATCCGCGTGAAAGCCGGTTCACCCAGCACCCGCTTCTACGAGATCAAACAGATCCTGCGTGAGCACAAGCTCCACACAGTGTGCGAAGAAGCCTCGTGCCCGAACATCGGCGAATGCTTCGGCAAGGGTACCGCCACCTTCATGATCATGGGCGACAAGTGCACCCGCCGCTGCCCGTTCTGCGACGTGGGCCACGGCCGGCCCGACCCGCTGGACGCCGACGAGCCGCTGAACCTGGCGAAGACGATTGCGGCGCTGAAGCTCAAGTACGTGGTCATCACGAGTGTCGATCGGGATGATCTGCGCGATGGGGGCGCGGCGCACTTCGTCGAATGCATTCAAAAGACGCGCGCGCTCGCGCCAGGCACGCAGATCGAGATCCTCACGCCCGACTTCCGCGGCCGAATGGACCGCGCGCTCGAGATCCTGAAGGCCGCGCCACCCGACGTGATGAACCACAACCTCGAGACCACGCCACGTTTGTACAAAGAGGCGCGCCCGGGTTCCGACTACGCCTATTCGCTGAACCTGCTCAAGCGCTTCAAGGAATTTGCGCCGCACGTGCCCACCAAGAGCGGCGTGATGGTCGGCCTGGGCGAGACCGATGAGGAAATTCTTCAGGTCATGCGCGACATGCGCGAGCACCAGATCGACATGCTCACGATCGGCCAGTACCTGGCACCCAGCGGCCATCACTTGCCGGTGCGGCGTTACGTGCACCCCGACACCTTCAAGATGTTCGAGCGTGAAGCCGCCGCCATGGGCTTCACCCACGCGGCGGTCGGGGCGATGGTGCGCAGCAGTTACCACGCCGACGAGCAGGCGCACAAGGCGGGTGTCGGGGCGAGCCAGAAGACAGCTTGAACGGTATGACTGCGGCCCGGAACCCGCTGCCGGTCGCTCGCGTCACGCCGCCTGGCTGACGGTTGCCCGGTTACGCGTCTTCCACATCGACACCAGCACACCCCCGGCGATCAACCCGAAGGTCACGCTCAGCGATATGACGGGCGGGAACTTGCCGATGAAGCCGACCAGAAAGATCTTCGTGCCGATGAAGACAAGCACCAGCGCGAGCGCGTACTTCAAGTACTTGAAGCGATGGATCATCGCCGCAAGCGCAAAGTACAGCGCGCGCAGACCCAGGATCGCGAAGATGTTGCTCGTGTAGACGATGAATGGGTCGGTCGTGATCGCGAAGATGGCGGGCACCGAATCGACGGCGAAGACCAGATCGACGAACTCGATCAGCACGAGCGCAAGGAACAGCGGCGTTGCCCAGCGAACCACGGTGCCAGTGGCCGGGTCGGCCCGCCTCACCCAGAAGGCATTGCCGTGCAGTGACTCGGTCACCCGGATGTGCCGCTTCAGGAACCTGAGCAGCGGGTTGCTCGCGATGTCGGGTACGTGGTCGGCCAGGATCCACATCTTGATGCCGGTGATCACCAGAAACGCACCGAACAAGTAGAGCACCCAGGCGAATTGCGTCACCAGTGTCGCGCCCAGGCCGATCATGATCGCGCGCAGCACGATCACGCCCAGAATGCCCCAGAACAAGACCCGGTGCTGGTACTGCCGTGGAATGGCGAAGAACGAGAAGATGAGCGCGATGACGAACACGTTGTCCATCGAGAGCGACTTCTCGATCATGAACCCGGTGAAGTAGGCCATGCCGCTTTGCGCACCCAGCAACCACCACACCCACGCGCCGAAGCACAGAGCGATAGTGATGTAGCCGGACGAAAGCAGCAAGCTTTCCTGGATGCCGATCTCGTGGTCGTCCTTGTGCAGCACGCCCAGGTCGAAAGCCAGCAGCGCGGCGACGATGCCGACAAACAGCAGCCAGATCCAGGCGGCCTTGCCGAACAGATCGGCGTTGAGTAACGAGATCAGGTCATCCATGATACGGGTGCCAGCAACTCAGGCCGTCTCCATAAACTTGCAGTGCGAGACCGACCGATTCGGGGATCGTCCGGTGGTGAGGCGGGATCAACCGGCGGTGTGCGACGCGGAGGGCTTCAGCATCTGGAAGTGCAGGCCCCACTGTTCGACCGCGTTCACGAGAACGATGGATTCGCCGTCGGCGATATGGCCGTCGGCTTCGGCGATGGCAATACACAAGCGCAGCACGGCCATGCGCAGAAGCGGGTCGGCGACCTCGGCCATCAACAGGTTCAGGGTTCGCGGATCGATTTGACACGCATCGGACCACTGCGCGTGCTGCGCCTGCAGCAGTTCCTCGCAGAAGTCCTGCAGCACAGTGAGCATGCCGGCGCGGTCGATGCCCAGAGCTTCGTAGGTGCCGACACGGTCGAGAACGTCCATCTCCTGCTTGGAGACGTGGCCGTCGGACACGAGAGTCAGCGCCACGATGCGCGCGGCGGCTTCGGGGCTGTCGGTGGGGTAGGTGCGCATGATGTTGTCCTGAGGTGGGAGCCGGTCGGAGACGCGATGGAATGCGGGGGCGGTCAGTCCTCCGAGCCGCCAAGGCCGAAGAGGCTCAGTAAGCTCGTGAAGAGGTTGAAGACCGACACGTACAACCCGACCGTTGCGAGAACGTAGTTCGTCTCGCCCCCGTGGACGATGCGACTGGTCTCGAACAAGATCAACGCTGCGGACAGCAGTGCGACCATCGCCGAGACCACGAGCCCCAGTGTGGGCAGTTGGAAGAACACGGCGGCGAGCGCGGCCAGCAACGCCACGACCATGCCGGCGAAGAGAAAGCCACCCATGAAGCTGAAATCACGTTTCGTGGTCAGTGCCCAGGCCGACAGTGCCAGGAAGGTCGCGCCGGTGGCCGCCAGCGCCATCATCACGATCTGAGCGCCGGCGGGCAACGACAGCGTCTTCGACAGCAGCGGGCCGATCGTGTATCCCATGAACCCGGTCAAACCGAACACGGCGGGCAACGCCCAGCCGGAGTTCTGCAGCTTGTGTACCGCGTACAGCAGGCCGAAGTAGCCCGCAAGTGTGAGCACGATGCCCGGGGCCGGCCATTGCAAGGCCACGCCGGCCGCGGCGATGCCTGCGCTGAACAGCAGGGTCATCGACAGCAGCGCGTAGGTGTTGCGCAGCACACGGCGCGAGTCCGTCGGCGCATGGGCCGAAGCGCCCACCGGCAGTGCCGGGGCCATCGCGTTTGTCGGAAGGGGTTGAGAACGCAGTTCCATGGTGACTTGCTCCTTTGCAGATTCGGTTCAGCTGTCGTATGCGATTGCGCGCCGGCTCGGGGTACGCGGCTCGCGGGTGCGGCGCCACGCGCGCATCAGAACGCGTACCGCGCGGCTCAGCGCACTGTCCAGCGCAGTGCGCCAGTCGCGGGCGACCGACGTGACCAAGACCGTGCCGGTCCGATCGGTTGCGAATTGCACCTGGCAGCGCTTGTCGACGCCGCCGCGCGGGCCGTTGATGTCGGACATCTGCACGCTGGCTCTCGGCACCAGCCATGTCATGCGCCGCATCACGAATTGAACGCGTTGCACCACGGGGTCGCGCAGTTGGCTGGATTCGGCGGCGCGCGATGTGAAGATCACTTGCATCTGGACTCTCCATCGGTTGAAGGACAGGTAAACGATAGGTCGAACAGAGGCATCCAAAAAGCAGACAATTTATGATCGACACTCCCAGAAAAGCTGACCATGAGCCTGAGCTTCAGCTACCGCCACCTTTACTACTTCTGGGTTGTCGGCAAGGAGGGCGGTATCGCCCGCGCCGCCGAGCGCCTAGGCATGGCGGTGCAGACCGTGAGCACGCAGGTGCGCGAGCTCGAACGCTCGCTGGGCTACGCCTTGCTCAAGCCCGCCGGCCGGGGACTCGCCTTGACCGACGCCGGTACTGCCGCCATGCGACAAGCCGAGCAGATCTTCGTGTTGGGCGAGCAACTGCCGGCTTTCGTCCGCGACGCCGTCAGCGCCCCCAGCGTGCGGCTGGCGGTCGGCATCTCGGACGGTTTGCCCAAGCTGGTGGTGCGCAGCCTGATCCAGCCCGTCATCGACGAGCCGCACTTGCGACTGTTGTGTCACGAAGGCGAGATTGGCGACCTGCTGGCCGACCTCGCATTGCACCGGCTCGACCTGGTACTCGCCGATCGGCCGGCGCCGCCCAACCCGCACGTGCGTGTCTACAGCCACTCGTTGGGCTCATCGCCCCTGGCCTGGTACGGCTCGCCAGAACTGGTGGCAGCCGCCCGGCGGGGCTTCCCACAGTCGCTCGCGAAGGTGCCAGTGCTCTTGCCGACCGGGCACGCTGCGGTGCGAGCGTCGCTCGATCAATGGTTCGAGCGACTGGGTATTCGACCGCGTGTGGTCGGCGAGTTCGAGGACAGTGCGTTGCTGAAGACCTTCGGCGCGAGTGGCATGGGCGTGTTCCCAGCGGTCGAGAGGGTCCACGAGGAGTTGACGAGCCGCGATGGCGTGAAACGGATCGGGGCCTGCGAAGGCGTCAGCGAGCAGTTCTTCGCCATCGGTACCGAGCGCAGGGTTCAACACCCGCTGGTGCAGCGCATCGTGAGCGCGCGGGTCGACTGATGGTGGTGGGAACGTCGTGGCGCCGGGACCCGACGACACTTCGCGCCGGCGCCGGCGCTGACGAACACGCGGCGCAACTTTGCCCTGGGCCTGATGCCCCTCAGGTCTGTGCGATCAGCGCTTCGATCAACCCGTTCAGCGCCACAAAATCGGGTTCACCGACGAAGCGTTTGACGATTTCGCCTCGCTTGTTGATCAGCACGCTGGTGGGCGTGAGTTCGACCGAGCCGAAGCCTTTGGCAACTGCGCCGGTGTTGTCGATCACCACCCCGAACGGCAAGTGGTGCGCCTCGGCGAACCGGATCACATGCGCCGGCGGGTCGTACCGCATCGCCACCGCCAGTGTTTGATAGCCGCGCGAACTGAACTTCTCGTGGGTGGCAGTCAGCTGCGGCATCTCGTGCACGCAGCTCGCGCAACTGGTGGCCCAGAAGTTCACGAGCACTACCTGGCCCCGTAGCGCCGCCAGGCTGGAAGTGCGGCCATCGAGCAAGATGTACGTGACATCGGGCGCCATTCTCGCTGCCGCGCCGCGTGTTGCAAAGAACCCGCCGCCAGCGCCGACAGCGAGGAACACAATGATTGCGGCAATGGTGCGGGTGGGTTTCAGCAGGAGTCTTTCATGCAACGCCGAAAGTTTATGTCACGTGTGGCCTTGTCCCCAGCGCTGGGGGCAATCGGGTTCGCGCCGTGGGTTCGTGCCGCCGGTGTCAGCGAAGGCGACGCAGCGCTCGGAGTGCGCGCCGCACTCGAGCGCGGCGCGGTCGCGGCGGTCGGCCTGCTCGGGCGCAGCGGTGGCTTTCTGGACAACCCGAAGGTGCGTATCGAGCTGCCCGGCTTCCTGCGGGACGCGGCCAAGCTGCTCAAATTCACCGGTCAGCGCGGGCGGATCGACGAACTCGTGACAGCCATGAACCGCGCGGCCGAAGCCGCCGTACCCGAGGCGAAAGCGATGCTCGTCAACGCAGTCAAGTCGATGAGCGTGAAAGACGCGCTGGGTGTGGTGAGCGGTGGCGACACATCGGTGACCGATTTCTTCGTCGGCAAGACGCGCGCGCCCCTTGCCGTGCGCTTCCTGCCCATCGTGACGCGGGCGACTGAGAAGGTGTCGCTCGCCTCCAAATTCAACTCGGTGGCGGGCAAGGCCGCCGACATGGGCCTGTTGCGCAAGGACGATGCGAACATCGAAAAATACGTGACTGGCAAGGCACTCGACGGCCTGTACCTGATGATCGGCGAAGAGGAGCGCAAGATCCGCGCCGATCCCGTGGGAACCGGCAGCGCGATTCTGCGCAAGGTGTTCGGCTAGAGCGCCACCCGGCCCACCGTGAGGTGGCCCGCTGCGTTACACCCCCTTCGACAACTCGAACATCAGCGCCGACGGCAGCGAACTCGCCAGTGCGTCGCGCCCGACACGTGCCACAGGCGAGCCGCTGAAGCCCGACATCTCGAACGTCGTGCCTTCTTCGACGATCTCGATGAACACGAAGTCGGGTACTTCCTTCGTGATCTCTTCGCGGAAATTCGCAAAGCGCTCGCCGCTCTGGATCGACTCGATGACGATGGCGTGCGGCAGGCCCTCGCGGCAGAACACCACCGCCTCGTCGACCGAGTTCACGAAGTCGACGATCAGGCTCATGTTGCGCAGCGCGTCGCGGATCTGAACGCGCATTTCGCGCCGTGACGCCACCACGAGCACATGGCTGCCGGCCAGCGGCTGCGAGTTGGTGGAGGGCGCGAAGCCGTCGTTCAACTCCAGCGCGCTCACGCCTTCGAGCTCGGTGCTTGCGGTGCGCGGAAATTCCAGCACCAGCGTGGAATAGTGATCCTCGTCGGTCCGCTCGACGATCAAACCCATCGTCCACGCGGTTTGCTCGAGCAAACGCCAGGTCAACGAATCGAGTGCTCGCGGCTTGTCGGCGTTGCGCCCGTCGGCCAGTTCATCGACCGGCCGGTGCGCGAACCGACACGCCAGCCGGGCGTGCGTGGGCCAGGGCTTGATGTCGATGCTGAAGTCGATGCGCGACTGCGCGTTCGCCAGCGCCCAGTCGACGGTGGAGTTGAGCAGGCTGAACAGCAGCGACGCATCGACAATCACCTCGGCCGGCTTGAGCACCGGCTTCAGCGTGATGCCCCGGGCCTGTGTTTCGCGGCCGCGGTGGGCGAGCACGCCGTTGAGCACGTCGCAAAGCTGCATGCGTTCGTGCGACTGGCGCAGCCGCCCGGACGCAAAGCGCGTGAGTTGCTGGCCGATCATGCCGGCCTGGCGTGCGGCCTCGACTTCGTCACGCAGTTCGCGCAAGCCGTTGCGGTCGATGCGGCCGGTATTGGTCAGCGTGTTGACGCGCTCCAACGCTGCCGTCAGCGGCCCCGCAACCTCGGCGCCGATCTGGGCCAGCAACTGATGCAGGCGCTTGATTTCCTGTCGGTGCGCTTCGGCAGGCACCGCCGCCATGGCGGCTTCTTGCGTGGCCGACGGGCGGCCGATGTCTGACATGTCCATGAAATACCTTCCTTCGCCTGTGTCGCTCATCAACCCGGCCCTTGCGTTCGCCGAGTGCTTCATACGTTGCCCGGTTCGGGCTGGATGCAGCGTCGGCGTGTCTTTGGGTGGGGACGGGTGCCTGAGTCACATTGAGTTTCGCCCTCGATTCTTGCAAGCGCCAGCGACGAAAGGTCAATCTCCCCCGGCTCGGGGGGTGCGAAATTCACGTTCTGTGACAAAGATGCCAAGGCGCGGCACCAACCGCACACTTTGGGGGCCACGCGGCGCCGCGCTGGCTGCCAACGATGCGGCCGATTCAGGCCATTTCAAATGGCGCGGGCGGTGCGCAACGCGGCTATGTCGGCGTCAGCGAGGCCGAATTCGCGCAGCACTGAGTCGGTGTGTTCGCCCAGCAGCGGTGGGGCGCTGCGGTATTGGACTGGCGTCAACGACATCTTGATCGGGCTGGCGACCAGCCGCACATTGCCGGCCAGCACATGCGGCACGCTCACGACCATGTCGCGCTGTTGAACCTGCGGGTCGGCAAACACCTCGGCGAGGTCGTTGATCGGCCCGCACGGCACCTTGGCGGCTTCGAGCGTGGCCAGCCACACGGCACGCGGCCGGGCCTTCAGCAAGGCCGCCAGCATGGGCACAAGAATGGCCCGGTGACGCACGCGGTCGGCGTTGCGGGTGAAGCGGGCGTCTGCGGCGATCTGCGGCTGCCCGGCCACGTCGCAAAACTTCGCGAACTGCGTGTCGTTGCCGACAGCAACAATCATGTGCCCGTCGCTCACTTCGAACACCTGGTACGGCACGATGTTCTGATGCGCGTTGCCGACCCGCTGGGGCGCCACGCCGGTCGCCAGGTAGTTGGCTCCGAGGTTGGCCAGCATCGCCACCTGCGTGTCGAGCAGAGCCAAGTCGATCGACTGGCCGCAGCCGCTCGCCTGGGCATGGCGCAGTGCGGCCAGGATGGCGGTGCAGGCGTACATGCCGGTGAACAGGTCGGCCACGGCCACGCCCACCTTCTGCGGGCCGCCACCCGACGCGTCGTCGGCGATCTCCGCGCGCGACGGGCCGGTCACGCTCATCAGGCCGCCCATGCCTTGCACGGCGTAGTCGTAGCCGGCGCGCTCGCGGTACGGGCCCGTCTGGCCGAAGCCGGTGATCGAGCAGTACACGAGGCGCGGGTTGAGCGCATGCAGGCTGGCCCAGTCGAGGCCGTATCGCGCCATGTCGCCGACCTTGTAGTTCTCGACGAACACATCGCTTTGCAGGGCCATGCGCCGCACCAACGCCTGGCCGTCCGGGTGGGCGATGTCGATGGTGATCGATCGCTTGTTGCGGTTCGCGCCGAGGTAGTAGGCGGCTTCGGCGGTGTCGCCTCCAGCGCTGTCTTTGAGGAACGGTGGGCCCCAGCCTCGGGTGTCGTCACCGCCGGGCGTGCCCGGGCCGGGCGGGCGCTCGACCTTGACGACATCGGCGCCGAGGTCGGCCAGGGTCTGCGTGCACCAGGGGCCGGCCAGCACGCGCGACAGGTCGAGCACGCGCACGCCGGACAAAGGTTGCGAAGGCGAGGGCGATGGCGGTGCGGCGGTCGTCATGGCGTTTATTGTGAAGCAGGCTCCTCAGTCGACCGGCCGGGATAATGCGCTGATGACGAGAATGAAAAGCGGGCTTGCTGCAATGGCACTGGCGGGCAGCGCGGCCTGCAGCCCGCCCCTGAACTGGCGCGAGTTCACCCCCGAGGGCAGCGGCATCGTCGCCAGCTTCCCGTGCCGGCCCGACCGGGTCGAACGCAGGGTGATGCTGGCCGGCGCTGGCCGACAGATGGCGCTGCTGGCATGCGAAGCCGGTGGCATGACCTTCGCGCTGGCCTTTGTCGACGCGGCCGACCCTGCTGGCGTGGCCGCAACGCTCGCCGAGTTGCGCACCATCGCGCTGCGCAACGTGCAAGCCGGCGCGCCGCAAGTGGTGCCGGCGCAGGTGCCCGGCATGACGCCGAACGCTGCGGCACTGCGCCTGTCGGCTGCGGGCCGGCTTCCCGATGGGGCGCCTGTGCACACCCACGCCGCATTCTTCACGCGCGGATTGCGGGCCTATCAAGCCACGGTGATCGGTGCCGAGCCACCGCTGCCGGCCGTGCAGACCTTTTTCGATGCGCTGAAGTTTCCGGGATGAGCACGCTGGCGCACACCGCACCGTACGCTTTGTCCAGTCACGCTGTCGGCGTATCGCGGGGCGCCAGCGTTGTTGGTAGGCTCCTGCGTTGCATCTTATGTGTGGTTTTTGTGCCGCGCCGTCGAGCCGCTGACCCCGAAACTGAATTCGGCACGCTGAACTGCCGATAGATTCGCGCCATGCCCGGTTTGATGATCATCGCCCACGCACCACTGGCTTCTTCGCTGAAGGCGGTGGCCGCGCACGCTTTTCCCGACTGCGCGCACCTGGTGCAGGCGCTCGACGTGTCGCCAGACATGGCGCCAGAGCTGGTGGAGCAGCTCGCGCGTGACATGCTGTCCCGCGTTCGCACGCCGGAAGCCTTGATCCTCACCGACGTTTTCGGCGCTACCCCCTGCAACGTGGCCCAGCGACTGGGCGACGGCACCCTGGTTCGGGTGATTGCGGGTGTCAACGTGCCGATGCTGTGGCGTTCGCTTTGCTACCTGAACGAGCCGCTCGAAGCGGTTGTGATGCGGGCCATGGCGGGCGCGACCCAGGGCGTCATGCAGGTGACCACCTCGAAACCCCAGAACCAGACACAGAAGCCCGGCGCCCATGATCAAGTGCACTCTCAGCATCAGCAATAAGCTTGGGTTGCACGCCCGCGCGTCGGCCAAGCTCACCAAACTGGCAGGGTCGTTTCAGAGCGACGTTTTTCTGTCGCGCAATGACCGCCGTGTGAACGCGAAGAGCATCATGGGTGTGATGATGCTTGCCGCCGGCGTAGGCACGACTGTAGAGCTCGAAGTCGACGGTCCGGACGAGCAAATCGCAGCTGACGCGCTCGTCGCTTTGGTGAACGACAAGTTTGGCGAAGGCCACTAGGCTGCGCCCGCATTCCTTCACTGGTGGAGGAAGTGCTTGCGGTAGCGTGCCGGCAGGTCGTCGATGCGCAGCAGCATTGGCAGGTCGGCGGTGTTGAAGTCGGGGTCCCACGCGGGCGCACCCAGGACCTTGGCGCCGCAGCGCAAGTAGCCCTTGATGAGCGCTGGCGCCTCGACCGCCAGGTCATGGCGCAGTTCACCGACCGGCAGTGCCAAGCGCGGGTTGACGCGCCACTCGATGGGCGCGAGGTGCGTCAGTCGTAATTGCTCCCACAGGCTGGCCGCGAAGTGGCCACCATCACGCATGCTGACGCTGGCACAGCCGACCATGGTGTCGAGAGCGTTCCGCTGCATGAATTCAGCGAGAGCGCCCCACAACGCCATGATCACGCCGCCGGAGCGCCAATCCGGGTGCACGCACGAGCGGCCGAGCTCGACCATTTTCGTGCGCAGCGGGCGCAGCCGCGTGAGGTCGAATTCCCCTTCGCTGTAGAGCGCACCCACACGCCGGGCATTTGCCGGCGTCAGTACCCGGTAGGTGCCGATCACCGGGCCAGGCTCGCCCTCGGCGTCGGGTGCCCTGACCAGCAGGTGCTCGCAGTACGGGTCGAAGATGTCGATGTCGTGCCCCGCCGGTGAGCCGCGCGGAACTGTCAGCTGTACGCCCATCTCCTCGGCGAACACCCGATACCTCAGCTGCTGCGCCTGGCGAACGTCGTCTTCATCGCGCGCCCAAACCACGTTGAACCGAGGTTTGTCAGCCGCACTCCGCACTGCCGGTGTTTCGCGTCGGTGAAGTGACCTCCGCGGCGCAGCAGGTGCGCTGAGGTCGGCGAACGGGAACGTCGGCATTGGCAGGTCGCGCATGGTGGGCTCCGAAAGGTTGCGGTGCAGATGCTCGTGGCCTGCGGTGACGCCGCCGTGAACCCGGCATGACGCAGCCATGACAGAGTGCCGCGCCGCACTTTTTTTTACCTCGCAAATCCGGTTGCGACGTCGTGATGCGCGCTGCTAGCATCGATCGCATGAGCTTTCAGGTGTTTGGTTTGCCGGTATCGCGAGGCGTCGCCATCGGGCGGGCCGTGCTTGTGGCGTCGAGTCGGGTCGACGTGGCGCACTACTTCATCACGGCCGACCGAATCGAGCCTGAAATCGATCGCCTGCGAGACGCACGCGATGCCGTGGCCAATGAACTGAGCACGCTTCAACGTGACCTGCCGGCCGAGGCCCCGGCCGAACTGTCCGCGCTGCTGGACGTTCACCTGATGCTGCTGCACGACGATTCGCTGACCAGCGCCACCAAGCACTGGATCGAAGATCGGCACTACAACGCAGAGTGGGCTCTGTCGGCCCAGCTCGAAGTGCTCGCGCGCCAGTTCGATGACATGGAAGATGAATACCTGCGCGAGCGCAAGGCCGACCTCGAGCAAGTGGTCGAGCGGCTGCTGCGCGCCATGGCACGCGGCGCTGCGTCGGCGTTTGCGCCGGCGCCCGGCGTGCGGCCACGTGACTTCGCAGGCGAAGACCCGCTCGTGATGGTGGCCAACGACATCGCTCCTGCCGACATGCTTCAGTTCAAGCGCAGTGTGTTCACTGGCTTCATCACCGACGTGGGGGGCAAGACCTCGCACACCGCCATCGTGGCGCGCAGCATGGACATCCCCGCAGTGGTGGGCGCACGCGAAGCGAGCCGCATTATTCGGCAAGACGACTGGGTGGTCATCGACGGCGACGCCGGCATTGTGATCATCGACCCGTCCCCCATCGTGTTGGAGGAATACCGCTTCCGGCAACGCCAAAGCGAACTGAGTCGCGAGCAGCTCTCGCGCCTTCGACACACCCCGGCCATGACGCTCGACGGTGAGCGCGTCGAGTTGCTGGCGAACATCGAAATGCCCGCAGACGCAGTTGCGGCACTCGAGGCAGGCGCAGTAGGCGTCGGTTTGTTCCGCAGCGAATTCCTTTTCATGAACCGCGGCGGCGATCTGCCGGGCGAAGATGAGCAATTCGAGGCCTACCGGGCGGCGGTTGAAGCCATGCGCGGCTTGCCGGTGACCATTCGCACCGTCGACATTGGCGCCGACAAGCCACTCGACCGCATGTCCGCCAACGAACTGCGCCACGAACACGCGTTGAACCCGGCGCTCGGTCTGCGTGCCATCCGCTGGAGCTTGTCGGAGCCCGGCATGTTCCGCCAGCAACTGCGGGCGATCTTGCGAGCCAGTGCCTTCGGCAAAGTGAAGATACTCATCCCGATGGTTGCGCACATGAGCGAAGTTCGTTTGATTTTTGAAGCACTCGCCCGCGCCCAACAGCAGCTCACCGATGCCGGCAAGGCATTCACCAAGGTGGACGTGGGCGCAATGATCGAAGTGCCTGCTGCGGCGCTGGCACTGTCCTCATTCCTGCGGCACTTCGACTTCGTCTCGGTTGGCACCAACGACCTCATTCAATACACGCTTGCCATCGACCGCGCAGACGAATCGGTCGCACACCTCTACGACCCGTGGCATCCGGCCGTGTTGAAGTTGCTGGCCCAAACCATCGAACAGTCCGTTGCTGCCGGCAAGGGTGTGAGTGTGTGCGGCGAAATGGCGGGTGACCCCGGCTTCACCGAGCTCTTGCTCGCAATGGGGCTGCGCAGCTTCTCCATGCACCCGTCGCAAGTGGCCTCCATCAAACAGCGAGTACTGAGGACCGATGCCCGCAAGTGGGCTGCGCACCTCGGTGAGATCCTTTCGTCCGACGACCCGGAGCGGCAGTGCGCGGCCACAGCGCGGCAAGTGTCGACTTGACCGGTCGCGGTCTTGGTTTCATCTTCAATTGCGCGGCAGGCCGTTGACGGATCAGGACCGCATGCTATGATCGCGCTCTTCGGTGATTGCGGCAACTCGACGCGAAAGCAGACGAGAAAAGCAGGCAGCGAAAAAACAGAGATAGCCCGATGCTTGACAAAGGTTTGGAAACCAAGTCATAATCGTTCTCTCAGCTGGTAACTGCAAAATGCAGCAGCGAACACCGCAA
>Ga0209724_1000244_pt1 | contig 55743 bp, 45 predicted proteins | sample grotaG_FD_184143 | JGI IMG/M metagenome (GOLD analysis project Ga0209724, IMG submission 184143) | Glacier valley bacterial and archeal communities from Borup Fiord, Nunavut, Canada, to study Microbial Dark Matter (Phase II) -... | ecosystem: Environmental > Aquatic > Freshwater > Ice > Glacier ...
CGCCTCAAGCGCGGTCTGTTCACTTTCGAGCAGCAGCAACCAGCGGCGCAGCCAGCGAGCGCGGCTAACCCCCTGCCACTTGGCGACATAGCGCACCTTGCTAACGTTGAAGTTGATCTGGCGGCGGGCTGTCGCCTGCCCGCTACTCTGGCCCTCGGCGTGTACTACCTCAGCGGTGGGCAGGTAGGCAACCGCCCAGCCTGCCTGCTTCAGCCGCCGCGCCCAGTCTACCTCCTCACTGTACATAAAGAAGCCCTCGTCCAGACCTCCTACCTGTTGGATAGCCTCGCGGCGCAGCAGCAGACACGCGCCGGTCAGCCAGTCCACCTCCTGCGCCACCTCGTCGGCCTGGTCAGCGCAGTAGAAGTGGCGTAGCAGGCCAGAGCGGGCAAATAGCGGTTGCAGGGGGGTACTCTCGATCAGCAGCGTGGTGAAGGTAGGGAAGCGGCGGCGGGAACTCTGAGCCGTGCCGTTGGGGTAGCGCAGGCGTGGGCCGACCATGCCTAGCTGTGGGTTGGCCCGCAAGTGGGCAAGTAGCAGGGCGAGGCTACCAGGCTGCAATGCCGCATCGGGGTTGAGGATCAAGACGTAGGGGGCAGTAGTGGCGGCGATCCCCTGGTTTACTGCTGCTGGAAAGCCGCGGTTGTCGCGGTTGGCGATCAGCATTGCCTGCGGGAACTCGTGGCTGACGAGCGTGGGGCTGCCATCCGCACTGGCGTTGTCCACCACTACCACTTCGACCGCCACTGCTTGCGCGTAGCAACTAGTGAGGCAGCGGCGCAGCAGGGCTGCCACGTTCCAGCTTACCACCACGATGCTAACCTCGGCTTGCCCATCCACTGGCTCGATCATGCGCCGATCATACCATATTGTCAGCGGGCAAGTAAAGAGCCGCCCCCAAAAGGAGGCGGCTACCTGCATTGTGCTTGCTCCAGCGATGAGGCTAGACCTTGCGCTGGCCCGTTATCGCGTTGACGATGGTCGTCAGCAACAGCGCGCCAACGAAGGCAGCAGCGATAGTGCCGATCAAGCCCGTGTTCTCATCCTTGAAGAGGTTGAGAGCGTTGAGGAGAACGCCGAGCAGCAGTGCGCCAATGATGCCGACCACGACATTGCCAATCAGGCCGTAGCTGCCGCCCTTGCGGACCTGACCGGCCAGCCAACCGCCAACCGCACCAGCGATGATCCAGCCGATGAGACCCACCCCGTAGTTGATAGCGAAAACTTCCAACATCTTAAGCCTCCTTGTTGTGTGTTTGTTTTGTTACTTCGCTTACGTTTGCGGCTTTCCCCACGTTGCCGTCTTCCTTGCCGCTTGCACCAGATATAACTTGCGCTCGCCATATTTGTTATGCAAATTATATGCCAACATCTGGCAGTTTTGGAACCAACTTGCTGGCTTGTGCGTACCAATTCTCCGCCTACGGTCAGGGGGGCGTGGCTGGGGAAGTGGTAGGCGTAAGTCTTCACGGTTGTCAGGCAGTAGTGGCTGCGTGAAGGTAGGCGAAGCGGCTGCATCTTGCGGGCCGCTAGTAGCCAAAAGCCCCTCCATCAACGAATTGGAGGGGCTTGCTAGTTCGCCAGCGGCGAGTCAGTCCTTGCGCTCTGGTTGGGCAGGCTGAGGATTGGGGCGCACATTGCGGCCATACAGCCCGCGCAGGTTGTTCGCCCTGATCTTGTACAGTCCTTGCAGTGAGCGGGCTACGTCGCGCAGCAGGCGCACCTTTGTGCCACGCTCGTCGTGCCAGCGCACAGGAACTTCCTTGATCCTTAGGCCGCGTCGTTGGGCAATGAACAGCACTTCAGCATCAAAGCTCCAGTCGTTGAGCGTCTGGCGGCTGAAGATGTCCTGGGCGGCAGCCCGGCTGAAGCTCTTGAAGCCACAGGTGAGGTCAGTCAGGTTGCGGGTGATCAAACGGTTGGTCAGCCAGGTAAAGACTTTGCCCATGTTCTCGCGTAGCCAGGGTTGGTGGCGGACGATCTCGGCCCCCTTCATCTTGCGCGAACCGATCACCGCGTCGTAGTCCTGCTCTAGCCAGGGCCAGAACTTGTCCAACTCCTCAATCGGGGTGGAGAGGTCAGCGTCGGTAAAGAGGATGTAGTCACCCTTCGCGCTGAGCATCCCTACCCGAACGGCGTGGCCCTTGCCGTAGTTGCGGTCGCTAGCAAGCACGCGCAGGCTTGGCACCTCACCCAGTTCCTGTTTCGCCACCTCAATGCTGCGGTCGCTGCTGCCGTCATCCACCAACAGCACTTCGTAGCTGTAATGCTGCCCTCTGAGGTACTCGGTCAGGCGGTGCAGGCTACTGCTGATGCGTAGTTCTTCATTGTACATGGGGATGACCACGCTGAGGCGCGGGCGTTCTTCGTTGACCAAACCGATCATGCTCCTATCTACACGGCTAAAGCTGGCGGTAGCTTATCACAGCAGGGAGGCAAAGTCAAGCCCAATATGCTATACTGAAGCGAGGAGGGTTGGATGCTACAGGAGAGCCGCTATCCGTTTGTTGCCGTGGTTGGGCAAGAGGAAATGAAAGACGCGCTGATCCTGGCGGCGGTCAACCCGCGAGTGCAGGGCGTGCTGCTGTTGGGCGCGAAGGGGACGGGTAAGACGAGCGCGGTGCGTGGCCTGGTCGAGATTCTGCCAACGGTCAACGTTAGTACCTGCGCCAACGGCCTCGGCTGCCGCCCCGAATACCTGCTGACCGCTCCCGAACTGGTCTGTGCCTCCTGCCGCGACCGCCTGGCCCAGGGCGAGGAGATCGCCACCGATATGCAGCAGCGATTGGTCGAACTGCCGCTCAATGTTGGGGTGGAGGACGTAGTAGGTGGGGCGAACCGCCGTCTGGAGGTCGAGCAACGCCGCCTGCGCTTTGAACCAGGCATCCTCAGTTATGCCAACAACAACATCCTCTACATTGACGAGATAAACCTGCTGGGCAGTGATGTGCTAAACGCGATCATAGACGCAGCCGCGACCGGCTACACGGTGGTGCGGCGTGGGCTGGTGGTTGGTAGCTACCCCTCGCGGTTCACCCTGGTCAGCTCGATGAACCCAGAGGAGGGCGATCTGCGCCCACAACTGCTGGATCGCATAGGTCTGCGCGTCTACGTCAACCCGGTTGCCACGGTAGAGGAGCGGCTAGAAGTTTACCGCCGCTTCAGTGCCTACCAGGACAACCCGGAGGGCTTCCGCGCCAGCTATGCGGGGCAGACCGCGCTGGTACAGGCGGCGATCACCCAGGCCCGCTCCAGGCTGGCGCAGGTGAAGGTGGGGGCCGCGGCAGGGGCGGCAGCGATAGCGGTGATCCAGCAGCTAGGCATCGAGTCGCACCGCACTGAGATCGTGCTGTTCGAGGCAGCCCGTGCCTATGCCGCCCTGGACGAGCGCACAGAGGTGAGCAGCAGCGACGTGGCCGCCGTTGCTCCATTGGTATTGCGCCGTCGCCGCACCGCTGGCCCCGACTACCAGGCCGCCCAGCAGCGCGAGGATGTGGAGATCGGCGCGGTAGTACGCGCCCACACTGCCAGCCTCAGCAAGCTGCAACAGCGGCGCAAGGCGAAGGCTAACCAGACCCACAACGGCGCACAAGAGACAGAGCAGTAAAAGCTACGCCCGCTCACCCAGTATCTCCTTCAACGACAAGCCCAGCCGTCCGCTGCTTGCCCGGCCAATGCTCGTGCAGCAGCCAGCCAAACCAGAGGAGCAGCGGCAAGGGGTAGAGTAGCCAGATCGACAGCCACTCTGCATCCATGTAGGCATACTGGTTGGGGCGCACAAAGAAGATTTGCAGCCACCACACGGCGTAGATGCTCATGCTCAAGGCGCAGAAGGCGACCACGCGGGCAACAACCCACCAGCCGGGCAACAGTGCGCCGAGGGTGATCAGCCAGAGGAGATACCAGGGCTGGAACCAGAGGCAACAGAACAGCAGGTAGAAGAAGAATACTTCAAAGCAAGCTCCCACCAGTGTCGTGCTGCCGCGCCAGAGGCGGAGCATTTGGTAGCCGAGCCAGAGAGCGAGCAGCAAGGTGGCGATGCCGCTGACCAGGTGCGCTGCATCGCGCCACTGCATCCCGCCTTGCTCGAACCAGGACTTGAGGGCGGTGGGGAGCGATACCGTGTATATCTCTGCCCTTTTCTCCAGCCAGAGCGTCTGTGGCCCGTGCCAGACTGGCAAGTAGGCTAGCAGGAGGGAACTGGCTGCCACCACCACGCTGAGGTAGAGAACCTGGGCGCGGCGCAGCGGGCTGGCAGCCCGGTCGCGCAGGCCGTCTAGCCAAAAGAGAGGGAGCAGCAGCAGCGGCAGGAACTTGACCAAGGTACCGACCGCCAGCCAGAAGGAAGCCAACGGCCCACGCCAGCGTTCGCGCCCGCGGCTGACCACTAGCAGAGCCAGCAGCACTGGGGTGATCATCAGCGGGTCGTTGTGCGCGTTGGCGGCCACCTCGAAGACGGCTAGTGGGTTCCAAAGGTAGAAGGTGAGACCGCGCCAGACCCACTGTGGCTGCTCGCGACGGAGTAGTAGATAGAGCAGCCAGCCGTTGCCGAGGTAAGCAGCGACGGCCAGCAACTTGAAGGCCAGGTAGTTCGCTAGCAGCCCATTACCGGCCAGCTTTGTCACCGCCGCCGCGACTGCTTCCCAGACTGGGCCGTAGTAGCTGGTGGCGGTGTAGGATTGCGGGTTGGTGAAGGGGAAGAAGGGGTCGTCCTTGAAGACAGTAGGTAGGACGGCGAAGGGGTTCTGGCCGTAGACGCTGCTGATCCGCCCGCGCATGATGTAATCGGTGATGTCGTTGGCGAGGATGTAGTGGCTGCCAAGCTGCACGAGGAAGAACATGAGGGGCAGCAGCACCAGCGCGTCACGCAGGCCGCTGCCCACCTTACCCGCTGGCGCGAGGAACAGCACGCGCAGGTAGATGAGGAACAGGACAGCCCAGGCTGCTACCAGGGTGAACCCTGCCGTCTTGTCGTACCGCTCGACCTTGCCCACATCTAGCAGGGGCTGGGTAACGTATCGCCAGAGTGGGTAGCGTAGGGTGATTGCCAGGTAGAGGGTGAGGCTCAAGCCGCCATATAGCCAGCAAACAACCGCCCGCTGGTCAACCCGCTGCTTCGCCACCAACTCTATCATTGCCGCTCCTACCTAGATGGCAAGAGGAGCGTAAACCACACGCTCGCCTGCTCAACCTGCGCTTGTGCTATCGCTCTACAGTTGTTTGCGGGTAGCAATTTGCTCAGCAACCCCCTGGGCGAGCGCGCGAGTGGGGGCGGACAGGCTGCTGAGGTGCGCCCGCGCCTGGGCCATGTAGCTGCGATACTGGAAGAAGGCAGAGAGCAGCGCGACTGCGGTGTAGATGCCGACCAGCCACCAGATCACGTAGTTCTCCTCGGTGATGTTGAAGATCGCCAGCACCGCGAAGACGGTGGAGAGCAGCACCCCAAAGCCGAACAGGAGCAAGAAGGTCGCTAGCTTGGGCCGCCCAGTCATCAGCCAGCCCATGCCAGGTACCACTTCTAGCATAGTGCCGGTCAGGGCGCGGCTACGGGCAGCGGCCATGCTCTTGGGCAAGGCGCGGGGGTGAACCTTCGCTCCATCTAGCACAGCACGGCCCAGCCCGCCGAACCGCTGGCCGAAGTAGTTGCGGATTGCCAGCCAGCCAATCGCCTGCATGATCACCACAAAGAATAGCAGGTAGCCTACGCCCTGGATCGTGGTCGAGGTGAGCAGCAGCGTGTCGTTAAGGGTGGGGCCGAGCCACAACTGGCGCGCCTGTTCAAAGCTGCTGCCCTGGCGCATCAAATCACCCTCTGCTACGCCAAGTAGGAGATTGACGGCATAGACGCTGACGATGCCGAGGCAGAGGACGGCCACCGCCACTTTCGCCAGCCCAGTGTTGAGTGGGCGGCCACTGAGGCGCGGGGCGAGGAACATTATGAAGACCATCAGGCTGAGGACTACCCCGCCAGTGGTGTTTAGCTGGGCGTGGGCGAAGGGGGTGACGAAGTAGCCAGCGTCGCCCGAAGTCTGCAACCACTTTTGAGTGTAGGGTAGAGCCTGGATGATGCCCTGGATGGTGCCGAACAGCAGGAAGGTGGCGGAGATGCCTACGACGCTAGCCAGCCAGGGTGCCTTGATCGGGAAGCTGCTGGCGGGCTGCATGGTCGCCTGCTGATCCTCGGTCAGCCGCCGCTTGTTGTTGAGCGTCAGGTAGATGTTGGAGATGTAGGTCCAGAAGCCTGCTGCCATGAAGCAGGCTGAGCCGATGATCGCAATGTTGCGCCAGATCGTGTCATTGGCACGGGCTGCGTCAGGAGTCCAGCCGAAGCGCACCACCTTGTCGCCTTCGATGAAGCCGAAAACAACCAGCCAGAGCCAGAAGCTAATCATGCCAAAGCTGGCCGCCCGGAAGCTGAAATTGGCGAGCTTGACGCTGGCGATGGGCCGATTGAAGATGCGTGGCAGGAAGTAGTAGCTGAAGCCCATCACCGCTAGCGCAACGCTGACCAGGTTGATGTGGGCGTGGGCGGTGGGGTCGATCTGCTGCCCAGCGGTACCAGCCTTGCGTAGCCACTCGGTAGACCAGGGCAACACCTGGTAGACCCCCTGCACGGTGCCGATGAACAAGCCAATAGCAGCGACCGCAAAGAACTTGGCGATGTAGTAGTCGTTGGCCTTGCCCACCTCGTTCCAGCCGATCAAGTTGAGCAGCCGCTGCTTGAGTGGCGCAGCAGTCGTGATGACCTGGTCAAGCTCTGGTGAGTCTAGCCCACTGGCGAGGGCAAGCTGCTGGCGCAACCGTCGCTGCTTGCGCCCCTGAAAGTAGGTGACGAGGACATTGAGTACCATGATCCAGTAGCCAATACCCATGAAGCTGGCGCAGGCACCAACCAGTCCCCGGTGCCAGCCGTCTAGCATCTGGCGAGCAGCATCGTAGGTGTAGCCCTGTGAGACTACCAGGCTCCCTTCCCACAGCCCCATGCCGATCATGCTGAAGTAGAAGCCGTACACGCCAAAGAGGATACACCAGAACCCCAGGTTGCTGATGCCGCGGCCAAAGAGCGGGCGGCCCATCACGCGGGGCAGCACGTAGTAAATCAGGGCAGTCATGCTGATCGTGCCAGCTGCCACCACTGTGATGTGGGTGAAGGAGAGGATCGAGACCATTCGACCACCGTAGTCGGCATGGCGAATCCAGTCAAAGAAGCCTGGCACACGCATCAGGATGCCCTGGGTTGCACTGAACAGCAGTGCAACCGCCGCCGCGAAGAAGAAGCGCAGGTACCCGCGCTCCTGCCCCTTCATCTCCTCGGCCACTTGCCCCTCACTCAGTAGCGACTTAACCAGTGGGTCGGCCTTCACTGCCATCGCTGGCACTGCCACCGCCTTCAAATTGTTCTCCATGATTGGCCTGCCTCTCTGCTCTCACCAAACCGCAAACGCTTTAGTTGCACACAATTATAGCCATTACTGTTAGAGGGCTGCAATTTGGGGGCGTAAACAAAGCATAAAATAACAGTGGTTGGGCGGAAGCTCTACTTGCCCAGGTTGAGGTCGGGATAACCAACGATAAAGTAGGCGTAGGCTTTGCCGCCATACATGGAGTCGGCTGGCACCTCTACGCGGTAAGCACCCTCGGCCCAGGCACCGCTAGCTGCCATGAAGCGCACCGCTTTGTCGCTCTTGCGCTGCACCTTCTCGAACTGGAGCGAGATCGCCTGCTGCCCGTTGCTTTCTGGCTTGAGCAAGTAGACGTGCGCTTCTCCTGCCTCGAAGTCCATGGAACCGTTGACCGTGACCCAGGTTGCGTCACCCAGCAGGAAGCGAGCAGCGTCGGCTGGTACCTGGTTCTGGAACTGGTTGACCACATCACTGGTCAGGTCAAGAATCTGGTAGAAGCCCTTACCGGTGGTGATGAACATCCCGCGTCGGTCGGGGACGTTGCGGTTTGCGCTATCGCTGCCTACCGCCATTGCTGATGAGGAATCGCCAGCAGTACGCAGGAAGTAGAGTTGATAGACGCTGATTGTACTAATTGCTATGGTGCCGAGGACGATCAGCAGGTAGATCAGCGGGCGCAGGCGGCGCATGATCGGAGGCAGTTCGCCGTACTTGGGTTCCGGCTGCTGGGGCGTGAGGCTCTGCTGCGCGTCCTCTTTTTCTTGCAACATAGGTAGCTTTCCAGGTTGAAACAGCAGGGTCAGGAGACGACCTCAAAGACCTCAATCAGGGGCGGGCTGAGGATTTCGTCAACGCTCGCCTCGAAGTCGCGCACCATCGGTGCATTGGCGAAGTTCTGCAAATCGGGCAGGTCGTAGAACTGCATATAGATTACTACCTTGATGTCACCCTTCTCGGTCTGGCTAGCCCAGACACCCCCCCGATGGAAGCCACTGGTGTTCTGAGCCACAATCTTAACCCCCTGCGTGGCCGCCAGGTAGAGGTTGTGGCCCGGCTGAATCTCCTCACTGCGGGCCGCAGGGACGATGAAGGTGGTCATACGCACAAAGGCCATTGTTTGTCATACCCTCTCCGCCCCTAACGGGCCGGGTGGTGGGGGTGCGTCTTGCACCCAGGCGGGGTTAGCGGTTGGCGGGGTAACGGCTAAGGATGTCTTGCACCTGGTCGTGGCCGCCGTGCGCGATATAGAGGACGATGCCGACGGTGATGATCAGCCCCGCCATGCTCATCAGGATCACAGTTAGCAGGTTGAAGCTGCCAGTACCATGCCCATGACCACCAGCCGGGAGCGCAGCCTGAGACTTGCCGCCGATCCCCCCGCCAGCACTTCCGCCCGCTGCTGCCTCGGTGCGCGTGCGTGCCTCCAGGAAGTCAGGGCTATTTGGGGTCTCTGCTGAACTCTCCTCCACCGTCTCGTCTGCGCCACCCTCGATAGGGGCAAGGCCATAGAGCGGCTCGGCAGAGTTCTCCTCACCAAAGGCAGCAGCGTTGCGCTCGGACTTCACATCCTGCAAGCGGTTTTGTTGGCGCGGGGTTGGTTCGCTCATCATTTACAGTAGCCTCTCTTGGGGGCTGACACGCCTAATACGTGTAGCCGAAGAAGAAGTAGATCAGGGTGTAGGTGAAGAAGAAAAGAGTGACAGCAGCGTAGGTGAGCATCAGGAAGACTGGCATCTTGCCGTTCGCCTCAGTGGTCTGGCCTGCGAAGTCCTCCACATTGCGGCCAAGCTGGTTGGCTGCCTGCTTGCGGTACTTCATCGCCGAAATGGTGAACCAAATCAGCACGGCGATTGCAATGCCCCATATCCACTCGATAGCGTCCAGGTGCCACTGCCACTCCCAGGGGAGAATGTTATCCCAGGGAAGATTGCCACCAGTGCGGTTGATAGTCTCGTTTGGGTCCATCAGTATTCTCCCATCAACTCTTTGTATTCTTCACCGTCCTGCTCAAGCATCCGGTACTTGCTCTCCTCAAAGTTGCTGAACTGCCCCTTACGCCAGGCGTAGAAGATGACAAAGGCAGTGCTGGCAACCAGAAAGAGGGTGAAGTAGAGCATCTCCATTGCCCCCGACAACTCCTCACCCGCTACTGCGTCGTGGGCGTAGGCGGGGCTAGCCATTGCCGCTATAAGCAGGCTGCTTGCCAGCGCAAGAGTAGTGCGCCTCATTCGTTTCATCACTGCACCGCTTTCCAGGCCAGCTTGCTGCTGGCAGGGCGCAAGAGGGGGTTGCCACCCCTGCGCTCTTCTCTTGTGCTACTTGCTGCCGCCGCTAGTGCTGCCAGTGCCGCTGCCTCCGCTGGTGCCGCCAGTGCCAGTGCTGCCTGCTCCACCGTTGCCGTTGTTGCCACCGCTGCTAGGCGGCATTGAACCACCGTTGTCTGCGGGGCCAGTTGAACCATTGCCAACTGAGGAGGAGACCGGGGTGACAACCCCGCTGGTGCCAACCTGATAGGGTGGTGGGTAGATCGAGTTTTGGATTGGGTAGTTACCCACGTCGGGACGCTGCTGCTGACCGCCAGTGCTGGGGTCTTCTACGCCAGTGCTGGGGCCAGATGGGTTGAACTTCGGCCCGATATTCTGTGGGTTGTAGTAGCTGCCCTTGTTTACGATGTTGAACTGGGTGCGGTAGGGGTTCTTGGAGGGGTCTTGTGGGTTGGCGCGCACCAGTTCTTCGCTCCGCTGGAACATCTCAATCGTCGGCTCGCGTCCAGCGGTCAGGCTGCCATAAGGGACAGTACGCAGGAAGTTGACCGTGTCCCAAATATCATTGACGGTAAGGAAGTCGCCCCAGGCTGGCATGGAGGTGCCTTCTACGCCGTAGAGCAGCGCGAGGTACATCTGGCCGTCGGAGAGCCACGCCTGCTGGTTAGCCTGGGTGAAGTTGAAGGGCTGCGGCTGAACATAGCGAGCTGCTGGCCCCTTGCCGTCGGCGTAGACCCCATGGCAGCCGATGCAATTGGTTTGGAAGACGTATTTGCCATGCTGCAAGCTGCGCGGGCTGGTCGGGATTGGGTTGGTCACGTTAGCCCAACTGTCATCGAACATAGCCTGTACCTGCAAGCGACGGTTCTTGAACGGGTCTTTCGGGTCGTCGCTGGTCAGGCCGCGTGTGTATAGGGTGGCCGACTTGACTTCGTGCTGCTTCTGCGAACGGGCTACCCCTGGCTTGCCGCCCAGGCTCTGCACGTAGCTGATCGTGTCGTTGCGTTCCTCATCGCTCCAGAAGCTAAACTCTGGCATGATCGACTTGACGCTGGTGTAGCGTGGGTTGTAGAAGTGGGCTACGTGCCAGTCGTCGGGGTGCGCGCCACCCTCCTGCGACAGGTCGGGGCCGGTGCGCTCCGAGCCGAGCAGCATCCCCTTCTGGTAAGCGAAGTCACCCGCTTGGGCCACGCGGCCCAGGGTCTCGAATGACTTAACCCCTGTCCAGTCCTGGGGGCGAAGATACTGGCTGTGGCAGTACCAGCAACCGTTGCTAGCGTAGATCGCCCGACCATGCTCCTCCGCTACACTGAGCGGGCGGGCATCAGGCGAGGGTTCGACCTTGTAGGTAAAGAAGGGCAGGGCGACCACAACCGCAGTCACGCTGAGGACGATCAGCAGTGCGCCAAAGAAGATGGTGGGGTAGTCCATCCGCAGCACAAAGCGTCGCGCCTTCAGTCCCGTGGCCGCCTCGCGAAAGCCCTTCTTGATGTTGTCGGTAATCTGTGCCATTCTTGATCCTCAGTCGCTAGTAGTCAGTCGTGGGTAGTCGCTTGCTGGCATTGCTGCCCTGCTACGTTGGCATGTCTGCTCACCGCCAGTTTGTGGCTGACGGCTGACCACTAAGCTGGTACATCAGCCGCCGAGATTGCGCTGCTGGCGCGGATCGGTTCGCTGGAACGAATCGTCTTGTAGATGTTGTAAAATTGGAGGGAGAAGCCTGCAAAGAGCAGGATACCGCTGATTGCCCGCCCAATGTAGTAGGGGCGCATTTGTGGCACGCCTGCGTAGACCGTCTGGCCTGCCATCCACATACCACCCTGCACGAGGCCACCAACCTGCAAGGTGATCATCATCAGGATGAAGCCCATCGTCACTAGCCAGAACTGCGCTTCGGCCAAAGCGGGTGACCAGAGCCGTTTACGGCTGATTACTGGCACCATGTATAGCACCGCCCCCATCGCCCAACTACTCATCGTCCCCAGCATAGCGAGGTGGGCGTGGCCTACGATCCAGTTGGTGAAGTGGATCAAGCGGTTGAAGCCCTGGATCGCCTGGAATGGCCCCTGCACGCAGGTGACGAAGTACCAGACCGTGCCGACGATCAGGAACTTGAGGGGGATGCTCTCGTATATCTTACCCCAGCTTCCACGCATCGTCATCCAGATGTTGCCGAGGAAGGTGAAGACTGGCACGAACAGACCGATGCTACCGAGCGTGGCAATTGTCTTCAGGTAGCCGGGGGTAGGTGTTTGCAAGATGTGGTGGTGGCCGACCATCGTGTAGAAGAAGGCTAGCCCCCAGAAGCCGATCAAGCTGAGGGTGTGGCTGTAGAGTGGAGAGCGGATGATCACTGGCAGGAAGTAGTAGACCATAGCAACGCCACCAGGGGTGAACCAGAGGCCAAGAACATTGTGGCCGTAGTACCAGTTCCAGATCGAGTCGCGAATGCCGTCAAGGCTGCCGCCGGGGAAGCCGAGCAGCAGATTGCCGTTGAAGGTGCCAGTACTGATCCAACTGGTGAACGGATCCCAGATCACGTTGCCGATGGCGTAGACGATTGGCAGCCAGAGCATAGCACCTGTGATGTACCAGAGGGAGACGAACAGCTTCTTCTCTTTGCGAGCGAGGATGGTACGCACAATATTATAGAGGTTCATCAGCAGGACGACTTCTACCAGAATGTCAATCGGCCAGATCAGTTCAGCATACTCGCGGCCCTGGGTGTAGCCGGTAAGCAGGGTAAAGAGGGCGAAGATGCCGACGAAGTTCCACAGCACCATTGCAACATTGCCCAGCTTCTCGCTGTATAGCTTGGTGCCGCAGAGTTTTGGCACAATGTAGAGGAACGCCCCAAAGTAGATACTGCTGACCCAGAGGAAGAACATCACGTTGACGTGCAGCGGGCGCAGGCGACCAAAGACGAAGAAGGGGATGCCACCGAGGAAGTCGGGGCTGACCATCTCCGTGGCGGCGACCAGCCCCACCAGGCCGCCGATGATCACCCAGAATGCCCCGGTTACTACAAAGTTTCGGGCTGCACTGTACTCTTTGTCCATTAACCTCTCCCCTCACCTTCCGCTTTTACCCGATCTCGCCCATTTGTGGGGACGTACTATCACGCCCCCGGTTAACTGCTAAAGCCCATTACTCTGCCCTCTACTCTACATCCGCCGCGATCTCGCTGTCAACTTGAGGGCGCGGTTGGCCGGGGTATCAGCGGCGGGCCTTCCCTCTGTGTCAACTTGGGGACTAGCCACTACCGCTTGTGCGCTGATCGTGCGCGGGGTCAGCTTCAAGGCGAGGCCGATCAGTACCACACTTGCGCCGAGGATCAGGATCAGGTTAAGCCAGGTCAGGTCAACCTTCGTCCCAGCCACCACGTTGAACTGCACCCAGCTAGCTACTGCCTTGCGGCTTTTCTGCTCGAATATCCCTGGTGCGCCGTTCCAGACTGCGAAGGCGACGTTGGTGCTGTGGCCTGGTTCGATAGCGGCAGAATTAGCGTCGCCCGTGCTGAACTTGCGGCTGAAGACAACGCTCCAACCCGTCTGCTCTGCGCCAGTCTCATCCTTGAACTTGCCCCACACACCATGACCCTGGGGGATCATGCCTGCTGCATCGGCAGCCTTGCAAATACCATTGCTCATCAAGTTGTAGACAGGGGGCTGGCCGTTGCCAGTCGTCTCGTTGGTCGTCTGGAGGCTAGCTTTCCACTGCCAGATGTTTACTGGCGCATCAAGCTGACCCATGCACTGGAAGGGAAGGGCTTCACCGACCTTCATCGGCCACTGCACCGCCACTGCATCGCTAGCCTGGTAGCCGTCCTCCTGGTTGTTCATCGTGTCGTCGTGCCAGCTAATCTTGATCGCCAGTTGTTCGCTGCTCGCGACGGCCCGGACGACTACGGCCTTCGTGCTGCCACCACTGGGCCGCACCATCTGCTGCGCACTCATCGGCACCACGATAGCAGCCACGTCCTTGCCACCCGCCTGCGTCCATATTGCAGCGTCGGGGTCGTTAACTGGCAGCTTTTCGTTGCTGCCGAGGATACTTGGCTCGATGGTGATGGTTGCCGAATTGACCAGGCTGAGGTTGGCACTGCTAAGCAGTAGAGCCAGCACCGCCAATCCAGCCACCAGCAGGCTTGGAGCAGTAAACTTGTGCTTACGGAAGTTGATCATCACTGTACCCTGCTATGGGGTTTTGGCCCCACATAGAGGGCGCGCTTGTTGCACGCCCAGCTTGGCTTCACTTGTGGTTGCGTTGCACGCTTAGCGCAGGCGCGACAGGTAGCCCGCGATGTCGAACAGGTCGTTAATGCCATTGTTGTCGCGATCCTGGAACTCGATCTTCGGCATATAGCTAGGGTTCATGTGCGCCGCCTTGTCTACGATAGCGACAGCGGGCTGACCCATAACCACAGTCTGGGTGTAAGCAGGCAGGGTCGGCATTGGGGTGGTGTTGTAGAGGCGCATGGTCTGGGTAGCAGTAAAGCTCCAGGTGTAGGGGCCACGATTCCAGGCTGGCATCTCCTGGGGATTGTAAATCCAGGCAGTCAGCCAGTTTTGGGTGCGCCGCCCACCGACCGCGCTCAGGTTGGCAGCTACCTGCCCACCAACATTGCCGACCAGGTGGCAGTTGAGGCAGCCATAGCCAAGCAGCATCTCCTTCATTCCCTTGTTGCGGCCAGCGGGGTCGCCAGGGGCATTCGGGATGTCGCCTGCCAGGTTCGCCGAGGGAACGTAGTAGAGAGTATTGCTAAAGTCGCCATATTGCAGGTAGTCGGTCAGGTTGTTGATCTGCTCAGTGTTGAGCGAGCCACCATTCTCTTGCCCCCACGCTGGCATATTAGGAACCTGGGGGTTGGGCTGGATACCCTGCCGCCCCTGGTGCAGCGTCTTGTTGATGTAGTCATGGGCGGCGACCAGGTCAGCAGTAGCATCACCACCCACCTCCTTCGCCCTCCACTCACCGCGTTGCACTGCTGGGCCGATGCAGCCCTCACCGAGCGGGCCATGGCACTGGGCGCAATACTGGCCGAACAGCTTCTGTCCAGCCAGAGCCGAGGATTGCAATTGTGCGTTGCTGATCTGCGTACCACGCTGCCCGTCGATGACGAAGTAGGCAATTGCGCCGAAGATCAACGCCAGGGTCAGGGCGATACTCAGGATTCCTTTGTCGTTCATGATTGCCTCGTTTCCTCAGCTTCCCCGCCACTGCCTCCAGCGAGGTTGCGCGAACTAAACTTTGGTCGCCTGCGTCTTGGGGTCAGCCTTGATCCGCTGCTTAATCTTACCAGTGTCCACCGTCACGTTGTCGCCCTCGAGGGTGATCTCCATGTAGTCAAGTGGGCGCGGGGCAGGGCCAGCAACGATCTGGCCGTCGGGGATGTAGGTCGAGCCGTGGCAGGGGCAGTGGAACATCCCCACGTACTTGATCCCCTCGTAGGTGAACTCCTCTTGCGGGTTCCAGGGGACAGTGCAGCCGAGGTGGACGCACTTCCAGTAGAGGGCGATCAAGCCATCCTCCAGGTGTATCATGTAGAAGCGGCCATCGCGGTTGCGGGCGGTTGCCCCAATCACGCTGGTGATGGTGCTACCCGCTTTGGTCTGGATTGGAAAGTCGGCTACCTTGCCCGCCTTCACTTTGCTGCCAAAAGCCTGCGTCTTGCGCGGCAGAAAGAAGCTGAAGAAGCTGCCCGCACCCAGTGCGCCCAATCCGGCCATCGCGCCCATGAAAATGTACTTGAAGAAGCTGCGGCGGGTCACATCCCCTTCGGCTGTCACCGAACCGAGATCCATCTGCTTGCTTTGTTCGAGATCGGGATTAATGATGCGACTCATTTAGGGTAACTCCTGTCGCTAAACTTGATAGCAAGGGGCTGGTACCTGCCAGCCCCAACCTCAACCAACTAGCTGGTTTCGCCCAATGCCCAGGGCCAAAGCAAGGACATCGAGTGGCCGCGGAAGGCAGTACCAATGATCGTCAGCAGGACGTAGCTGGCAACAAAGCCAGTGAACATGGCAATTACGATCTCGCTCTTGTTCGCCTTCCAAATCAAGCGTACCAGGAAGCCGAGGACGAGGGCGAGCATCACGATCACGCCGATGGGGAAGAACCAGCCAGAGAGAGCTTCTAGCAGTTGGCCCTGGAAGGAAGCCGCGCTATCATCCTTTGGCACACCGAATACTCCCCTTATCAGGCCGCCAATCCACTGCTTGGCGGGTAGGGCCGCATCGATCAGCACCAGGGCGATCTCAGCGATCAGGGTGTAAAGGAAGCTGAAGATGAGGACGGGGATGCCTTTGTTCGAGTAGAACCAGACCCCAGTCCCCTCTGGCTTGTTGTCGATGTAAGGGATCGCTGCCAAAGCACCAAGCGCAACGCTGGGGATGATCACCCCAGCGAGGGCGGGGTTCATGTGCAGCAGCAACTCTTGCAGGTTGAGGAAGTACCAGGGAGCCTTCGACGGGTTCGGGGTCTTCTCTGGGTTGGCAATCTCAACCAGTGGCGCATTGATCAGCACGCCCAGCAACAGTGTGTTGAGGGTAATCACCACGGTGGCGATGAACTGGCGGATCATCAAGTGCGGCCAAACCTGCACGGTGTTGGCTCGCCTGCGCGAAACACTAACCTGTGCCTGCCCACGTTGCTCTGCCAGCCGGTCGATCATCTCGCGGCGGCTGGGGGTTGCCCCTTGTGGCTTTGTTGCAGCCATGTCAATCTCCTAATCTTGTTCCACCTTGAAAGAGGTTGGGCGGGGGTCTGTCTAGAGGCCGCGAGAGAAGCCATCCTTGCGGATGCGCCAGAAGTGGACGCTGAGAAACAGCGCAGTGAGCAACGGCATGGCGATCACGTGCAGGGTGTAGAAGCGCACCAGGGTTGCCTGACCCACCGACTTGTCGCCGAGCAGGAGCAGGCTGACCAGTTCGCCGAGGTAGGGGGTAGCCCCTGCCATGTTCGCGCCAACCGTTACCGCCCAGAAGCTCAACTGATCCCAGGGCAGTAGATAGCCGGTGTAGCTAAGGAAGAAAGTGCAGAATAGTAGCACTACGCCAACCACCCAGTTGAACTCACGGGGTGGGCGATAGCTGCCAGTGTAGAAGACACGGCACATATGGAGGAAGACAGTGATCACCATACCATGCGCCGACCAGCGATGGACGTTCCGCATCAACTGGCCGAAGCTGACCGTACCCTGAAGCTCCTTCATATAGTTGTAAGCATCTGGCACCGTCGGCACGTAGTAGAACATCAACATCACGCCAGTGATCGTCAGCAGCAAAAAGAATAGGAACGAGATGCCACCGAGACCCCAGGTGTAGGTGATCTTGATCGCCTCCGGGCGGGTGCGCGTCGGTTGCAGGTGCAGGAAGACGCTGTTCATCACCGCCAGGGCGCGAGTACGGGCGTTGTTCGGCCAGGGGTTGCGGATCACAGAGCGATAAATCTGCGAGCGCGTAAACCCCTCATACAGACTGCCTGGGCTGAACCGGCCCAATCCTTTTCGGCTATTAGCCATCCTCTACTTCTCCCTCGTCGTAGCCTCTCCTCAACCCCGGTGGGGTGTGGCGGTGCAGCTTACTGGTCGGTTTCCTTCGTATCGTCGCTGGTAAACCGCTCAATTGCATAGAGCATCGCCAACGAGAAGACGATCATGCCAAACACGATCAACAGTTCAATCGTCTCGCCAACAACCATAGCAACACCTCCTGAGAACCCCGGATTAGCATTGAGGTTAGCTGACTGTGCCAATGCTGGTCAGTGCTGACTTCCTCTCCGCTATTATACCACGCGGTGGCCCAGCGCAAACGCACTTAGCGCATAAACCTTGACGGTGAAAACATTAACGTGGCTTTAATGTAAGGTTAATCCAGCCTTTGGGCGCAAGCCCACAGGTGCTGCTCTTACGCCTGCCAACGAGGCCGATTGTAGCACACGATCAGCATTGCCGTCAAGGACGGTCACGCCCGATCTACGGCAGCAATGTTCGTGCCGCCGCCCTGCTTGACAGCCCCTGGCCCTACCTGTATAATCGCAGTTAGAATAGGTGAAGATCGGATGGGAGGCAGGCCCGAAATGGCGATCCGCGAACAACTGAAGCAGGATTTGGCCGCTGCAATGCGCGCTAAGGATGAGGTGCGCCGTGATACGATCCGTATGTTGCAGGCCGCCGTCAAGAACACCGAGCTTGAGAGCCGCCAGAAGCAGATGCAGACGATCTTCGCTGCCGAGCAGCACGACTTGCAGCAGCACCTGGCTGGGTTGCAAGGGGCGGAGCTGGTCGCCTTCAAGAGCAGGGTGCAAAACGCCAGTGATGATGAATTGGCCGCAATCAAGGAGGAGCTTGGTATCCGCCGCACAGCAGAGCGGGAGGCGATCATCGCTGACCCACCTAGCCTGAGCGATGCAGAAATCACCGACGTGATCCGCAGGCAGATCAAGCAGCGTCGCGACTCGATTGAGGCTTATGACAAGGCGAACCGCCCCGAACTGGCCGCTGCCGAGCGCGCAGAACTGGCAGTGCTGCTGGCCTACCTGCCAGAGCAGCCCTTCAGTGAACAGGAGTTGCGCGCTCTGGTTCACCAAGTGATTGCCGAAGTGGGAGCGACTGGCCCCCGTGAGATGGGCAAGGTGATGGGTGCGTTGCAACCACGCATCAAAGACCGCGCTGATGGACGGGCCGCTAGCCAAATGGTCAAGGACCTTCTTGCTAGCTTGTAGCAGATGGTAGATGGTGAATAGTAGCCCAGCAAATAAGCCCCTCAACCAGCAGCCCCAGCCTGTATCATAACTCTATAGAAGTGGGTGACTCGATGCCCGAACCGCGGAATGGTAGCCTGGAGCCAACCCGACCCCCCCGCCCTGATAAGCTGACGAGCGGCAGCTTGCCCCTCCCATCTGCCGAGAGCAGCTTCAGCGGCAACCGCGACTGGTCGGGCTGGCTTACCTTCGTTGGCTTCAACCTGATCATGGCTGTGTTGGTCAGCCTGATCCTCCTGTTCCAGTACCTGCCCACCGGCCTCGTTACCAACACCGTCCTCGGTCAACCCGCTGGGCAGACGATCTACGCCCCACGCTACGTCCGCTATGTTAGCAGTGTGCAGACCCAGGCGGCCAAGCAGGCGGCTCGTAACGACCCAACCAACCTCGTCTACGACTACAACGCCAGCCTGATCGCTGGGCAGAGCGCAGACCTGCAAGCGACTATCCGCTCGATCACTGCTGTGCGTGGTCGCCTGCTCAGTGCCGCCGACAAACTCAGCAGCCTTGTCACTTTGCCTGGCTTCAGCGTCCAGCGTGGCGAGGCGCAGGTGATCATCAGTCTCAGCGAGACTCAGTGGCAGGAGACAGTCAGTGACACCCTTCGTACCTTCGACGTGCTGATGAATGGGCGGCGGATAGTGGATGCACGGGCGGTGGACGATGCCCGCTCTACTATCCTTGCTCTCAGCGACCGCAGCCTCGACGAGCAGCAGCGGTTGGCCGAGCAAGCTCTCGTCGGTGCCTACCTCAAGCCCAACGTCCTGGTTAATGAGACGGCTAGCAATGCTCTGCGCGACAAGGCAGAGGCAGCCGTCTCTGCCGTTACGGTGGAGGTGCAGAAGAACCAGATCGTGGTCAGCAAGGGAGAGATCGTCACCGCCCAGCACGTGGAGACGCTCGAACGGATCGGCCTGACGGCGCGGGCGATAGACTGGGAGGATGTGATCGGCACCGTCGGGCTGGTCACTGTGCTGCTACTGGTTGCCAGCAGCTACCTGTTCCTCAGCCACCACCAGATGTGGCAACGCCGCCGCCCACTGCTGCTGATCGCCATGTGCCTGCTGATCCCGATTGGCAGCGCACACTTCATCACCGATCATGTGCTGTTGCCGTACCTGCTGCCCTTCGCCAGCTTCAGCATCCTGCTAGCCGTGCTGCTCAACACCGATGTAGGCATAGTCTACACGATCATCATCAGCCTGCTGGTGGGCCTGCTAGGCAACAACAACTTTGAGCTAACCGTCTTCTATCTGGTCAGCGGCATGGTTGGTATCTACGCAGCGTGGCGGGCTGAGCGTAGCAGCGACTTCGTGCGGGCGGGGCTGGCGGTGGCGGCGATCAACTACCTGGTGATCATCCTCTCGCGCATCCTCAGCCACAGCTATGATAACACCGCGCTGCTCGAACTGGCGGGGGTGAGTTTGCTTAACGGTGTTCTTTCTGCTGCCTTCAGCTTCGCCGCGTTCAACCTGCTGGGCAATCTATTTGGTACCACCACTCCCCTGCAACTGCTCGAATTGGCCCACCCCACCCAGCCGCTCTTGCGCCGCCTGATGTATGATGCGCCTGGCACCTATCACCACAGTCTGGTCGTGGGCAATCTGGCCGAGCGTGCTGCCGAGGTGGTGGGGGCCGACCCGCTGCTGGCCCGCGTTGGTGCCTACTATCATGACATCGGCAAGGTGCTGCATCCCGCCTACTTCATAGACAACCAGACCGGCATGGACAACATCCATGACAGCCTGCCACCCCGCGAGAGTGCCTACATCATCAGTGACCACGTGCGCGATGGAGTGGAGTTGGCGAAGAAGTACCGCCTACCCAAGCGGGTGAGCGACATCGTGGCCCAGCATCATGGCACTACCGCTATCAGATTCTTCTATGACAAGGCGGTGGCGCAGGAGGGTGCGGGGCGGGTGGACAAGGCGGACTACCAGTACCCTGGCCCGCGCCCGCGGACGAAGGAGGCGGCCATTGTCATGCTAGCCGACTCGGTGGAGGCTGCCACCCGCGCCGCTGTGCAGAGCGGCCAACTCAGCCGTCGGGCCGAGGGCGAAAGTGGTCAGTTCAGCAGCAACTTCGACGAGGAGCAGTTGGGGCAGGTCGTCCACAAGGTGATCGGGGCGCGACTGGCCGAGGGGCAGCTTGACGAGTGCGACCTGACCATCCGTGACATCGCCAGCATCGAAGGGGCCTTTCGGGCTATGCTGCGCGGCATCTACCACCCGCGCATCGTCTACCCCGACCGCAAGACGCTGGCTGCTACCTCCAACACTGCCGAAGCCGAACTACCAGCGGTGCTGGAGCCGGTAGTCCTTAGCAGCGTTAGGGGCGGCACTGCCAGCCATCGCCAGCGTAACCTGTTTGCTCTCCGCAAGCGCGGCAAACCAGAGTCGCGCAGCTAACCAGTGGGCAAAACAAAACGCCCGCTCCTGGTGGGATGGGCGTTTGCTACAAGGGGCTGGGTTAGTTACTCCGGCATTGGTACCGGGGCGTAACGCTCGACAGTGGGAGTAATGTAACCCTGGGCCTTCGACAGCTTCTTCGCCATCCGCGACTTGCGGCGAGCGGCCTGGTTGGGGTGGATGATCCCCTTCTGCGCGGCCTTGTCCAGGGTTTTCTGTGCCTCTTGCAAAGATTGGGTAGCAGCGGTCAGGTCAGGTGCCTGGCGCGTCTTGCCAATACCGTAGCCGAAGATCAGCCGCTCGGTATTGGTTACGAAAGTCTTCAGGGCCGACCGAATCGGCTTGTTCCGCAGCCGCTTGCGCTCAGACGAGCGGATTGCCTTGAGGGCAGCCTTCTTATTAGCCAAACTAACTTGCCTCCATTGATCTCTGTCTGGTAAAATGGCGCATGGCGCGCCGTCGTATCTACAATTCTAAGCCTGCACTAACGGCAGGGTGCAGCAGCAGAACTTTGCGAACGGTTCAGTGGCAAGAAATTATAACCCACTTCGCCGCAAATAGCAAGCATTGGCGCAACCGCTGGGGTAGACAGTGGGTTGGCACGACAGATAGTGCAGATTGCAGAGCAGCGGCGATCATCCGCTGGCTGCTGCCACTACCCGGTGTTGTTCAGCTTGCCGTAGCCAGTAGCCGAAGAAATGAGCGTAAGATGCATATTCGTCCGATGCGTGAGGCCGATGTTGACCACCTCGATCAGATCGACCCCACCTATGTCAGCCGTAGCTACCTGCACGTAGAGGTAGAGGAGGGTGGCAGCCTGGGGCGTAGCTTCCGCCTGGTAGAGCGTGAGGTTTGCCCGCCAGAGGTGCATGGTGACGGCAACCGCTACGGCGCAGCAGAGCAGGCCCACGCCCGCCAATCACTGCTGACAGGTGATGGACTGCTGCTGGTAGTCGAACACGAGGGGCGGATCGTCGGTGCGCTAGAGGTGGAAACGCGCCTCTGGAACAATACGGCGGTCGTCTGGCTGCTCGTTCTCTCGCCAATAGCGCGCGGTAAGGGGGTGGGCGCGCAGTTGATCGCGCAGGGGGTGGCCTGGGCGCAGGCGCGCTACTTTCGCGCTATCTGGTTGGAGACGCAAACCAGCAACCTCCCGGCCTGCCGCTTCTACGCCCGCTGCGGCTTCCAACTGGCGGGCTTGGACACGATGTTCTATACTAACGAGGACGTAGCCAATGGTTCGGTCGCCCTATTTTGGTCTCTGAACCTGGTAGCGGCGGACGATGGGCAGCCGCAAGTAGCTGACGCGAAAGGACAACCAGTTGGCTCGTCTTGACACTGCCATACTACCCCAGGATGACGAACCCACCGCGAAGGGTGCCAGCCCTCATTCTACGCCAACCACCCTCTCCTTTCCGATCTTGGATGAGGGCAACCCGCTCGACCCTGGCGGCACAGAGATGTACGCCACTGCCAACCTGCTAGCCGATCAGCCAGCAGCCAGCCCGCAACCTGTCTCTGGCCTCGGTCGCTCGATCTTGCGTAACTTCTCGGTGGTGATGATCGCCTTCGTCCTCAGTCGCGTCCTCGGCTTGCTCCGCGACGTGGTGATTGCCGCCCGCTTTGATCAGACAGAACGCGACGCATACTACGCTGCCTTCCGCATCCCTGACACGATCTTCCTCCTAGTGGTCGGTGGCGCAGTCAGTTCGGCCTTCATCCCCGTCTTCAGCGCACAGCGGGCGCAGGGCAAGGATGCGGCGGCCTGGCGGCTAGCTAGCACGCTGATCAACCTCTCGATCATCCTGGTCAGCCTCTTTGGGATCGTGGCCGCCTTGCTTGCACCGCAGATCATCGGCGGGCTGATCGCCCCTGGCTATACGGGCGAAAAGCTGCAACTGACCATCAACCTGACGACAGTGCTAATGCTCTCGCCACTTTTCATGGGGCTAGGGGCCTGGGCGCAGGGCATCTTGAACGCCGAACACCGCTTTGTCCTCTCCGCCTTCGCCCCCATCTTTTATAACCTCGGCATTATCGTTGGCGCACTGTTCTTTGCCCCCTACATCGGGCCAGTAGGGCTGGCCTGGGGCGTTGTCTTGGGGGCGATCCTGCACATTGCCACGCAGGTACCAGGCCTGTTGCGGCTAGGCATGAAGTACCAGTTGCGGCTCAACCTGCGCGACGCAGGGACAGGTGAAGTGCTGCGCCTGATTGGGCCGCGTGTCGTGGGCCAGATCGCCTTCCAGGCCAACTTCATCATCATCACCTCCTTTGCCAGCAGCAATAGTGGTTGGGTCAACGCAGTCAACTACGCCTTCACTCTAATGATGCTCCCCTTTGGCGTGTTCGCCCTCAGCCTCAGCACGGTCGTCTTCCCCACCCTGGCCGAGCAGTTTGGGCGGCGGGAAGTGGCTCAGATGCGGGTGACGGTTTGGGGTGGCGTGCGCCTACTCGTCTTTCTCAGTGCAGTCAGCAGCGTGTTCCTGCTTGTGATGCGCGAACCCATCGTGCGCCTGCTTTATCAGCGCAACAAGTTCACTGCCTCTGACACCGCACAGGTGGCTGACGCGCTGCTCTACTTCAGCCTGGGGCTGATCAGCTACGCGGTGGTGGAGGTACTAACCCGCTCATTCTATGCCATGCACGATACCCGCACGCCGGTGGTGATCGCCCTGATCACCGTAGCGGTCAACTTCCTCTGCTGCCTGCTGTTCGTCGGCCCACTGGGGCAGGGTGGCCTTGCCCTCGCCCTGGTGCTAAGTACAACAGCCGAACTGCTGATCCTGCTGCTGACCATTCGCCGCCGCTTCAGCCGCCTCGATCCCCAGAACGCTGCCGTGCAGCAGGATGAACGCAGGGCGATTAGCGGTGCGCTCAAGAGCATCGGGGCGGCGGCGGTGGTCGGTCTGCTACTGCAAGGCTACCTCTCCTTCCTTGCGCCCATCTTTCCCGCTGGCCTCTTTGGGCAACTGCTATCTATGAGTGGGGCTGGCTTGCTGGCGGTGGTAGCCTACCTTGCCCTCAGCCTGCTGCTCGGCAACGCAGAGGCACGGCAGTTGTCTGCGCTGATTACGCGCCGTCTGCGTCGCTGACCTCCAAATCGCACTTTCCAACCCCATCTGTCAGCCGCTTTACTGACCTGGGTCAAAGGGTTTACATTCCAGCCAATCCAACTACGGGTTGGCGAGACGCATAGTACCATTTTCCCCCCCTCAACAGGACTTCTACCCTATTGTGAGCATCTACCTTTCACTGCTATAATAGGCTCAGGTGGTAAGGAAGCGGTAAGGCTTACGCAGCCATCGCAATCATCCGCACTAATTCTTTTTCGCCCCAAGAGGGCAAGCGTAGGAGCCACACAATGTCTAGCCTGAACTTTGTCCGTCGCCTCAGTTTTGCTTTCATCGCTGCTATGCTGCTAGTTACGCTAGCACACATCGGCAATGCTGCTGCCCAAACCGCCCCCGCCGCTGCCATCATCAAGTTGAATGTGCAGGAGCAGGCACTGTTCGACAAGATCAATGCCGCACGCAAGACCGCTGGGGCCGCTCAGGTGACTCTCAGCCCGGTGCTGGTTGACCTCACCCGCTACCGCGCCAGTGACATGGCAAAGCGCAACTACTTCGCCCACGTCACCCCCGAAGGCACCAGCCTGATGGATTGGCTAGTGGCCCGCAATGTGGACTTCCAGGACGCTGGCGAAATCATCCACCGCAACACCTACAGCCTTGCCACCACTGCTGACCAGGCTTTCCAGGGCTACTTCAACAGCAAGGTTCATCATGACATCATGCTAGACCCGATTTTCAGCCAGGCCGGGGTTGGTATGGCGAGCGACGGTAACGGCAAGAACTACTTCGTGGTTATCTTCATCCAGCCTTATTGATAACCCACTAGCAGCAGGCAACGGCGCATCCACTCTGGATGCGCCGTTTTAGTTTGTCTGTTCTCGGCCAGGATCAGACCGCTAGCCTGTCAGGCTGCTCTGCACTCAGCCGCTCGCAACCACGCCGTTGTTGGCTGCTTAGCTGGTTAACCCTACTGTTCGGGGGTCTAGGAAACAGTTACCGCGAAGTGGACGTTTGGCGGTAGACGACCACGTTGAAACCCAGTACCCAGGGTTGTGGGGAACAATTACTCCGCAACGTGGCATGAGCTTTCCAGTTGTTGCCCTGACCTGCTGTCGATAGAGGGGCGCAGGATTTTGCGCCCCTCCTGCTCATCTGCTTCCTAGCTAGCGCAGTGGTAGAGCTTCGATGGCCCGCCGCACAACCTTGCTCAACTCCCCCCGCCGAATGTTGTCGTTGGGTCGGAAGCAGAGGGTGGAGCCGCCACTGGTGCAGGCCGCCCCGTTGATGATACCCCGTGCTGCCAGCGTTTCGATAGCAGCGTAGGCGAAGTTGTTGCTCGGCACATCGGCGAAGGTCGGCACTGCTGGGCTGGCGATAGCGTAACCGCGGCTGCGCTGCACTATGATCGCAACCTGCGCCCGCGTCACGTTTTGGTTGGGGCGGAAGCAGGGCTGGCTGGTAACAGGAGTGCCTGCACCCACGCACTGAGCGGGAGTGAAGCCGGTGATCGCCCCGGCCTGCGCCGCTGACTCTACATAGCCGTAGAAGACGCTACTGGTTGGCACATCGCTGAAGGTAGGGGTGAGCGGGTTGAAACTGGGCAGGGCAAAGCCGAGCGTGGCGACTTTGGCGAACTGGCCGCGACTGGTGTTCGCGTTGGGCTGGAAGCTGCCACCCGTGAAGCCGCTGATTACCCCGCGACAGGCCAGGAAGGTGATATCGGCGTAGAACAGGTTGCTGGTCGGCACATCGGTGAAGCTAATCGTGCAGGGGGTAGCGGTCGCCGTTGGTGTACCAGTCAGGGTCGCGGTAGCAGTCAGGGTTGAGGTGGCAGTGCCAGTCAAGGTGGCGGTCGAGGTTGGGATGACAGTGCCAGTCAGGGTCGTGGTACCAGTCAGGGTTGGCGTGCTGCTTGCTGGGCTGCCTGTGGCCGTCGCTGTCGCGGTACTGACGATCCCAGTTGCGGTACGGCTGACGGTCGCGCTAGGGCTGGCAGTCAGAGTTGGCGTGCTGGTTGTGGTGTTGAGCGGTGTGCTGGTTGCTGTACGAGTGGGGGTAGGGGTAGCGGGCGGTGGGTTGTTGAGCCGAGCCACGAACGCATCCTGGTTGCCGAGGATGGTGGGCGAGAGGGCGTTAGTGGTGGTCAGGTTGGTGGATTGGCTGTCGCCCACAATGTAGGCGTTGTTGGCCGCATCCAGCCCGATACCAAAAGCGCGGTCGGTGCCGTTGCCGCCCAGGTAGGTCGAGTAAGCGAGATTGAGGCTGCTACCCACGTAGTTGAACTTGCTGACGAATGCATCGCAGCCGCCTCTGTTCTCCGCCTGGTAGGGGTCACGGGTGGGGAAGTCGGTGGAGCAGGAGAGGCCAGTCAGGTAGGGGTTGGCCGCCGTGTCGAGGGCAAGCGCAAAGGCGAGGTCGTCGCTGGTGCCGCCGCCGAGGTAGGTCGAGTAGATCAGCGAACCTGTCCCGCTGATCGTCGTGTTCAGGCGGCTGAGGAAGGCATCGGTGCCGCCCTGGTCAACCTGGTAGGGGTTGCGAGTGGGGAAGTTGGCCGAGGCGGTGAAGCCTGCCACGTAGGCGTTGCCCGCACTGTCGGCGGCTATCCCTCTGCCAACATCGTAGCTGTCGGTGCCACCCAGGTAGCTGGAGTAGGCGAGCGTGAGGGTGGGGCTGATGTAATTCAGCTTGCTGACGAACACATCTGCGCTACCCTGGTAGCTTTGATATGCCCCGACCAGCGGGAAGTTGGTGGAGGCAGTGTCGCCCGTGACATAGACATTGCCCGCAGCGTCCACGGTGACCGCCCGCCCAAAGTCGCTGTTCGTGTCGCCAGCCAGATAGGTTGACCAGAGCAGCGAGTTAGTGCCAGTCAGGGTCGTGTTGATCGCACTAACCACGGCATCGGTGTTGCCATACGGTCCCTGGAAGGTCTGATACTGGTTGCTCGTCGGGTAGCTGTCGCCGTAAGTGCTGCCGGTGAGGTAGGCCAACCCACTACCGCCCACCGCCACCGCCAAGCCGTCGCTGTCGCCACCATTGGTGGAGCCGAGGTAGGTGGAGTAGAGCAACGCGGTGCCGCTGCTGTTCAGGCGGCTGAGGAAGATATCGTTGCTGTTTGAGGGATTGGTCTGGTACTGGCCGACGGTGGGGAAGTTGCTGCTGGTGGTGGTGCCGACCACGTAGGCGGTGCCAGTTACGTCCACCGCGATGCTGTTCGCCGTATCATTGCCGCCGCCACCCAGATAGGTGGAGTAGAGAAGCGTGCCAGTAGGGCTGAATTTGGTGATAAAGCTGTCGCGGCTACCTGCGTTGCTGGGCTGCAAAGCCCCAGTGGTAGTGATGAAGTTGGTGGCGGTAGTTACGCCAGTGACGTAAGCGTTGCCCGCCGCATCAACCGCAACTGCGTTGGCCGAGTCGCTATCACCGCTGCCACCGAGGTAGGTGACATAGCCCGTAGTTAGTTCAACCTGTGGGTCGATCACTAGCGGTTGGCTGCGGTCGTAAGCCAACACCGCAAAGCCGAGGCTGCCGTCTGCGTGCAGTTGGTAGCCACCCGCCACCTCCCGCCGTCCCGCCGCCGTCTGCTGGTAGATGGTCGGGGCAGGCTGGCGCAACAGCCCAGCGGCAGTGTGCAGCAGCAGGTCGCCACCAACCATCTCCACCCGCTCGGCCCCAGCGATCTTCAGGCTGATAGCGGCTGGATCAGCCCCCACTGCCAGCCCAAAATCGTACTCAAGGTTGCCCGCTGCTCCTTCATAGTAGGTCAGGTTGATACCAGGATAGACCCCCTGGTAGGTGACGCTGGCATAGGATGCCACCCCTGTCCGCCAAAGCGTGGGGTCGTTGCCTAGCAGGTAGTTGCTCACCCCTGCCCGCCGCTCGCCTGCGACAAGGGTCGGTTGCTGGTTGCCGCTCTGTACCTGGAAGGCCAGCACTGCTCCCGCATGGCTGGCGGATGCTGCTTGCGCTCCGATCTGCATCACTGCCCCCTCCGCAGTCAGGTAGAGGCTATAGCCCTTGCCGCGAGCGTGGTATAGTACACCGGGGTCAAACTGGCCGACATTCGGCTCAAATCGCAGGCTGTGGCCGTAGCTGGGCGCGCTGGTCTGGGGGTTGGTGACCAGCAGGGTAGGTGTCGCCACCTGCCCCCCAAATCCGCCACCCGCCAGTAGCACGGCGACAAGGACGACTAGCAGATAGCGCAGCAACTTCTTGTTCATCACTTAACTCCTCTTGCTCAACCAGATGAAAGACACGATAATAGCTTGCTCCGCCGCTGATTATAGCATCATTGCTGTGGACTTGCAGTAGCCTGTGCGAATCAGTACAGGGGCAGCCGCAGTGGGCCGAGCAGTGGATTGTGCAAGCGGACACGTTGATGCTAGCTCTCCTGCACCAATGGGTGGTATAATAGGGGCTGAGAGAACCGCAGGCCCTGGGGAGGTAGTATACCATGCGTTGGCTACGTAGCAGGCAAGCTGAACACAGTATCATCCTCTACAGCAAGGCGGGTTGCCACCTGTGCGTTGAGGCCGAGGGGGTGATTGCCCGCCTCGCCCGCCGCTATCGCATTAGCCTGCTGAAGGTGGACATTCAGGACGATCCTGCCCTCTACGAACGCTACAAATACACGATCCCGGTGGTTGAGGTTGACGAACGAGCGGAGATGGAGTGGCCGTTTGATGAGGCGAGCCTGGCCCACACCCTGGAGATGACAGTTTGAGCTATGCACCGTATCCAACTCAACAACCGCGCGGGCCGATGGCCTGGCTAGACGCTGCCGCCGAAGGGGTAGCCCGCCACTGGCTGGCGATCCTCAACAGCCTGCTCGGTTTGTTCGTCACCCTGCCCTGGCTAGCTCCGCTCTTTATGGCTCTCGGCTGGCAGGGAGCGGGTGGCTTGCTCAACCGCATCTATGCAGGCTTCTGCCACCAGTTGCCAGAGCGTAGCTACTTTATCTTCGGCTACCAGGTGGCCCACTGCCACCGCTGCGTCTTCTTCTACGGTGGCATCTTCGTGGCTGGGTTGCTCTACGCCCGCGCAAGGCCACGCCTGCTGCATAATGACGGTCGCGGGCTGATCAACTACACGGCTCTCGCTATCCCCACCGCTGTGTTGCTCTGCCTGCCAATGCTGGTGGATACTGTCACCCATATCGTAGGGCTACGCAATGGTGGCTGGGGCGGCGACCAGCTTGGTTCGCTCAACTGGTGGCTGCGGCTGGCAACTGGCTTGCCCGCTGCCTTCGCTCTGGTCTTCGCCGCCTACCCTCGCATAGATGCAGGCTTCGCCCGCTCTCTCGCCTACACCGCTTACTACCGCGCCGCCGAACAAGTACCAGTAGACGGGGGTAACCACAATGACTGACATCTCGATCTTCGTGGCCTTCACCGCTGGGCTGTTGGCCTTCCTCTCGCCCTGCGTGCTGCCGCTCGTGCCTGCCTATATCGCCTACCTGAGCGGGGCCGCCGTGCAGCAGGTTGACCTCAACGCGCTGCCTAGTGGGGCAGGCAGTAGCCTCAAGGTCGCGCCGGTCGCTGGGCAGGCGATCTGGAGGCGGATGCACGTCTTCCTGCACGCACTGGCCTTCGTCTTCGGCTTCGCCATCATCTTCAGCCTGCTGGGTCTAGGCCTCAGCTTCGTCAGCAGCCTGCGCTTCCTGCAAGACAACCGGGAGGTAGTACGTTGGGTGGCAGGGGGGCTGCTGATCATCTTCGGCCTGCACTCGCTCACTATGATCAACATCCCCTTCCTCAACCTGGAGAAGCGGCTAGAGGTTAACGCCAATCCTGCCCTCGGCTACTTCAGTTCAACCCTTGTCGGTATGGGCTTCGCGGTTGGTTGGACCCCCTGCGTGGGGGCCGTCCTCGGCTCGATCTTCAGCCTGATCCTCAGCGATCCCCACCCCAACCTCTTGCAGGACGGCTTGCTGCTGTTCAGCTTCGCCCTCGGTCTCGGCGTGCCATTCCTGGTCGCTAGCCTGGGCGTGGTCGCCATTACTGGCTTGCTGCGCCGTCTCACAGCACGGGGGCTGACCTGGCGGCTGGGCAATTGGCTGGTGTTCAACAACCTCAACGTGGTCTCAGCGGTCAGTGGCGTGTTCCTGATCCTGATGGGCTTCTTTATTGCCACCAACCAGATCAGCCAGCTCAACCAGTTCTTCAACTTCCTGCCCACCAATGGCCTGAGCTAACCACCCCTCATTATGCAAGAGACCGCCAGCGAAGAACTAAACATTGAGGCTGCGCCACCGGCTAATCCGCCACCAGTGGCAGGCACGCGCCGCCCAAAGCTGGCCGCCCGTCTGCTGCTGCTCGGCTTGCTGCTGCTCGGCTTGGGCTTGCTGCTGTTCTACCGACCTAGCGGCGGCCTGGGTGATGATGTGGTGGCAGTGGTGAACGGTGAGCAGGTGCTACAGAGTGACGTAGACGTGCAGATTAGCCTGCGCCGGGCCTTGCAGGAGGAGGGGCTGTACCCCAAACAGGCGGTTGCCCCCAGCGATCTGCTCAACGAGGTGGTGCAGCAGCGATTGATCGTGCAGGAAGCGGCCAAGCACAACTTTGCCGCCCCTGCCGCCGCAACGGTGAGTAGCTACCTGAGCAGCAGCTTGCAAGCGGCGAACGGCAATCTTGACCGCCTCTACGCCACCCTCGCTCGCTACGGCCTCAGCCGCACTGTGCTGCTGGACACGGTGCGCGTGAAGTTGTTGGTAGACGACTACCTCGCCAAAGTGGTGCTGCTGGGGGTCAAGGACGCTGCTGAGCGACAGGAGCGGCTGAACAGTTGGCGTACCCAGCTTTACGCGGCCAACGTCATCTACCCCCACCCCTTGCGCGACGACAGCGGCCCAGCGGCGAAGGTAGGCCGCCTGGCCCCAGAGATTGCTGGCCGCGATCTGGACGGTCAGCCCTTTAGCCTGACTGCCCTCAAGGGCAAGCCCCTGCTGATCAACTTCTGGGCGACCTGGTGTACCTACTGCAAGCGCGAGATGCCGTTGCTCAACGCCGCTTACCAGCAGTACAGGGCGGCTGGCTTGCAGATGCTAGCCCTGAACACGGGCGACACCGCCGACGCTGCAACGATTGACCGCTTCCGCAAAGACTTGAAGCTGGATATGCCAGTGCTGATCGACCCTGGCAATATAGGGCAGACCTACAACGTAGCAGCCTTCCCGACCACCGTGTTTGTGGACAGGGAGGGGAAGATCGCCTTGATCTTCTACGGTGAGATGAAGGAAGCGACGCTGGCCCAGGGGTTGGCCCTGATCCTCAAGTAGCAAGTGGCCCTGGGCAAGCTAACCCACCTGGGCTAGCAGCCACGTGAACTCGCTGGCGAACTCTGCGTCGTGGTCGAGCAACCACTGGTAGTCGGCTCGGTCAGCCTCTGCCGTTTCGCGGGCGGCGGGGTCAACCTGGATCGCCTCGCGCAGATAGCGCAGACACTCCTCTGCCTCGTGCAGCAGCGCGTAGGTCCAGGCAGTATTGTAGAGTGCGTCCTCGTCGTCTGGGTCAAGTGCAAGCACGCGCTGGAAGTCGGCCAGCCCCTCGGCATAGCGGCCCAGGCGGGCATAGCTGATCCCCCGCTGGTTGAGGGCTACATCATCCTCCGGCTCAAGGGTGAGGGCCGCGTCGAAGTCCTCTAGCGATTGCTCATACTGGCCGAGAGCCTGGTAGCTGCTGCCCCGATTGACCCAGGGGTTGAGGAAGCTGGGGTCGAGCGCGATGGCCGCGTCGAAGTCCTGGATCGCCCGCTGCTGGTCGCCCGTTCCCGCGAGGGTGAGACCGCGGTTGTCGAGGTGTACAGCATTGTCCGGCTCAAGGGCGATGATCTGGTCGCAGTCGGCCAGCGCATCCGCAACGCGACCAAGCTGAGCGTAGGTGGCCGCTCGGTTGGTGAGGATGTCGCTGCTCTCTGGATCAAGCTTGAGGGCGGTATTGAACTCGCGCAGTGCGGCTGCGTAGTCCTCCGCCTCGTAGTAGGTGATGCCTAGCGTGAAGTGGCGTTGGATCACCCCACTGCCATCTTGTCCACCCTTGGGCTTGCCTGCCTGTTGCCTGTTCATCTTCTTCCCCCCCCATTGCCAGACCAAAAAGGAAGCCCCTCTCCTGTCAAGAGGAGAGGAGCCTGCGTGCTGCGCTAGCCTAGCTGCCGTCGCTGTTGCTGCTGCTGTGGGTCGCCAACAGGTTGTCATCACCCTGGAAGGGGTGTTCGAGCATGATCTGCTTAATTTGTTGGCTGATGCTGATCGCCTGGTCGTGCGGGCGTTGCCAGATGTTGCGACCAAAGATCAGGCCACTTGCGCCGTTTGCCATTGCCTGGCGGGCCTTCTCCAACAGGTCAGTGTCGCCTAGCTTGCTGCCCCCGCTGAACAGTACCATCGAGCGACCCGCGCTGAGGACAACGCGGCGGATTGCGCTGCCGTAATCCTCGCTGAGAGCCTGGTATTCCTTCGGCATAGCGTTGAAGGCGGCGGCTTCCTTCTCGTTGCTCATGTTGTACTGGTAGACCGGCACGTTGACCTTCACGATGTCTGCGCCCACTTCGAGGGCGGCGCGGGCCGCATAGTCCACCGCATAGAGGCTATCCACTCCACCCTTCGCCTTAACCGCTGTGCCACGCGGGTAGCTCCAGACGATCAGCGGTAGGCCATACTTCTCGCACTCCTCGCGCACCTTCCAGATTTGGCGGAAGTCCTCATCCTGGCGCGACGAGCCAACGTAGAGGGTGTAGCCGACCGCATCCGCGCCCAGGTAGTGGGCATCCTGGATGCTGGCGAGTTGGGGAGAGAAGGGGGCATCATCGTTCGGCAGGTTGGTCTTGCCGTTCAGTTTGAGGACGAGCGGCACGCGCCCTGCGTACTTGTGCATATACTTGTTGGCAATACCGACCTGGTAGACGATCCCACTGTAGCCGCCTTCGAGAGCAACCCGCAGTTGGAACTCTGGGTCGAGGGCATCGGGGTTGCCGAGGAAGTCAATCGGGCCATGCTCCAAACCCTGATCAATTGGCAGCAACAGCATGGTGCCGTTGCCGGGGCCATACTGGTAGAGCAGGCGGTGCAGGCGGGCCTTCTTGCCAGAGCCGAAACCCATTTCGTCGAGGCTGTAGCGGCGGGGCGCATTGGCGGGCTGGCTACCGTTGCTGTGGCCGTTGCTGCTCTGCGACGACGCTGGCGCAGTCGTGGTGGTTTCCATCGAAAACTCCTTCTTTGTTAGCTATTTGGGTAAAGGCGTGCTACGCCCCTCAATGTTGCTGACCGCAGTAGGTAACTCGGCTTAGAAGCCAGATGCTACACAAACTGTTCGCAGGAAGTATACCAAAAGGGGTTGACGGCGATCAAACGGGCTGCTCGCTCCTTCTGCAAGGGCGCAGCTAGGGTGCTACTTGCTGATGAACCATCGTTCCACATTCCAGAGCGGGTTGGGCGAGTTGAGGCTGAGCGGGGTGCCGTCGCTAGCCGCCAGTTTACGACTGGCGACGGTGAAGTACTGGGCGGCCCAGAGCGGGTCGTAGGGTAGTTCGGCAGCAAGGGTGTTTTGCAGGTCGGCAGCCTGGGCCTTGCGGGCGGCAAAATCGTACTCGCGGCGGGCAGCGGCGGCGCGGGCGGTGAAGTCGGCGTTGTTGTAGCCGACGTAGTTGAGCAGACCCGGCGCGGCTGCGGTCGGCTGCTGGTCGCTGGCAAGCAAGGGGTAGGGGTCGAAGTCGTAGCCGAGCGTCCCCCAGCCCGCAAGGATCGCCTCAAAGTCGAAGGCCGGGTCGCGGGTCGGGTCGAGCAGGGCAGATAGAACGGAGTTGGGGTCAACCGCCGCGACCGTCACGCTGATGCCCAGTGTCGCTGCCTGCGCGGCAATCAGGTTGGCAGCCTGGCGGCGAGTGGGGTCGTCGGCCCGCAGGTAGAGCTTGAAGGCTAGGAGCTTGCCGCCCTGTTGCAGTCCGCCACCCGCCCCTGGCTGCCAGCCCGCCTCGGCTAGCAGCCGCTTCGCTTCGCCAATGTTCTGTCCATAACGAGGGGTAGTTGGCTCATAGGCCCAGGTGTTGGGCAGGGCGAAGCTCCAGAGCGGCAAGCCCTGCCCAGCAGTGGCCTGGCGCACGATAGCATCACGGTCGAGGCTGTAGGCGAGGGCGCGGCGCAGACGGTAGTCGCTGAACAGGTGGCCGGGCCGCAGGTTGAAGGCTAGAAAGTAGTAGCCATCCTCTGGGTAGCTACCGAAGGCTAGGCTGGCAGTGATCCCCGCAGTCGCTTGCAAGCTGACCGCCTGCTCGTGGTTGAGGCTGGCGTAGAGTAGGTTACCGTCGCGCACGGCCTGAGCTGCGATGCGCTCGTCGGGGGCGACGACGAAGGCTAGCCGTTCAAGATTGGGTGCGCCCAGGTGGTAGGCAGGGTTGGCGGTGAGGATGATGTTCTGGCCCACCTCGTGGCTGGCAAACTTGAAGGGGCCAGTGCCGACTGGCTGGAAGGCGAAGGGGTCGCTGCCCAGCTTCTCCAACGGCACATCGCGCAGGCGATGGGCGGGCAGGATCGGCGTGCTGAGGTCGGCCAAGAGGGGGGCATAGGGCTGACCCATCTCGAAGACGACGGTCAGGCCCGCCGGGTCAGGGGTCGTCACGCGCACCCGTGCTGCGGTCAGGTGCGCTTGCAGCCGCGTGGTCTGGGGCAAGCGTGACCAGGCCTCGTAGGTGTAGATTACATCAGCAGCGGTGAGTGGCTGCCCGTCGTGCCACAGCACGCCCTGGCGCAGGCGGAAGCTGAGGCGTAGGCCGTCGGGCGAAACCTGCCAGCTTTCGGCGAGGTCGGGCTGCGGCTGCAAGCTACCGTCTAGCCGGGTCAGGCCGTTGAACAGCGCGCTGTTGACTAGCTCCGCGCTCGCGTCGGCGACGTTGAGTAGGGGATTGAAGTTGTTGAGGTCGGCCAGCAGCCGCACGGTCAGAGTGCCGCCCTTCGGCACGCTAACTGGGGTGGGCGGCGGGGTGGCAGTGGCTAGGGCTGGACGGGGCGTATTGCTCGGCAGTTTTGGTGGGGCAACGGTGGGGGCAGGCGGGCTGGTCGGGGTGGGGGTTGGCCTGTCCTGGTCGCAGCCAACAAGGGTAAGGAGCAGGGTAGCTAGTAGCACGGCGGCAAACAGGTGTCGGGTCGCTCTAGACAAGCGTATGCTCCGTATCAGCGTTGTAGTTGGGGAAGAACCAGTAGCGGGCTGGCTGCTCGCGGTGGGCAAGGAAGTAGCGCAGGGGCAGGCCGAGGCTGGGGCTGGTGATCACTGCCGCCAATGCGCTAAGCGGCACGAAGCGGGCCGCCGCCACCACCCCCTCTGGGTCGTGCCAGTTGGTGGGCAATTCCGCTCCCACCTCTGCCGCAACCAGGTAGGCGCAGGTGAGGTAGAGCTTGCCCTCCACTTCGCTGCGCGCTTCGGCAACATAGGCTAGCTGGAGCGGACTAACCTGCACCCCAGTTTCCTCGCCAAACTCGCGCTGCAAGGTAGAGTGCAGCGGTTCGCCCTGCTCTGCTCTGCCACCTGGTAGCGTCCAGACCAGCCCCACCTGCCCCGGCCAGCGGTTGCCAACCAGCAGTACGCTGTCACTGGCTGGTGAAAGCAGGATGCAATGGGCCACCCGGTAATGCTGCCACTGCTTCATCCGTTCTGGCATATCGCTGCTGCTCATCCACCCTTCTGGTTGTTAATTTGCCTCTATCATTGCTACTGTACTAGCGGCAGGGTGAAGAAGAAGGTAGAGCCTTTACCCTCCCCCGCACTCTCCACCCACATTCGGCCACCATGCGCCTGGACGATGCCGCTGCTGATATAGAGGCCGAGACCGAGGCCGCTGGCGGTCTGCTTGCCCTTCTCCGTGCGGTAGAACCGTTCAAAGAGGTGCGCTTGTTGCTCTGCCGGGATGCCAATGCCCTCGTCTTGGACGCTGACGGTGGCAAACTCATCACCGCGCTCGACGCTGACGGTGATCGCGCCGCCAGCTGGACTGTACTTGGCGGCATTGCCGATCAGGTTGTTGAGAACCTGCTCCACCAACCGTTCCTCCCCCTTGACGATCACTGGCTCGTCAGGCAGGTGCAGTTGGATAGGCAACTGGTGGGCAACCTCGGCCTCCTCGCTTCGGTTGCTGGCGAGTGCCGCAATGTCTATCGCCTGCCCCACCACCTCGAAGCGGCCAGTGGCAATGCGCGACACATCCAACAGGTCGTTGACCATGCTGATCATCCGCTCACTGCGCTCGGTGATCGTATCCAGTGGCTTCTGCAACTCCTGGCGGGCGGCATTCTCAATGTCCAGTTTGCGCAGCTTACGCGCCAACATCTGGCTGTAGCCCTTGATCGTGGTCAGGGGAGTACGCAGTTCGTGCGAAGTGATCGAGATGAACTCGTCCTTGAGCCGATCAAGCTCCTTCAGTTCGCTGATGTCTTGGAAGGTGCTGGCTACGCTGAAGACGACCCCCTCGCCTTCGCGCTCCTCATAGATCGGCACGGCACTAACCAACAGGTCGCGCATGGTGCCGTCCTGGCAGCGCACGCGCCACTGTTCACCAAGAACACGTTCGCCCAGGATAGCGCGGTTCACCGGCCACTGCTCGGCGGGCAAGGAACTACCGTCGGGCCTGATCATCTCATAGAGGGCCGTATCATCTTGCTCGCCGATCTGCTCCGGCTCGCCAAGTCTGAGGATTTCGTTGGCGAAGCTGTTGCGGGCCAACACGGTCAGGTCAGGGGCAGAGAGGATGATCACCCCGGCGGGCAACTGCTCGATCACGGTCAGTAGCCGCTGGCGGTCGCGGTCGGACTGCATCAGCAATTGGGAGATTTGGTTCTCGATCTCGCGCTGGCTGCTGACATCGCGGAAGACGTTGATCGCCAGCCGCACCGCACCCGCCTCGTCGCGCACGGCACTGCCGCCGACACTGAGCAGCAAGCGTTGGCCGTCGGGTCGCAGATAGTATATTTCGCTATCAGTGAAGACTGCACCCTGCGCCGCTTGGTTGAGCGGATAATCGGCAAGTGGCACTTTAAGCCCGTTGGGGTAGGTAATGTTCATCTGGCTAAAGTCGCCTAGTATCTTCACGTCCACACCGAGGTCAACGCCAAGCATCTTGCGACCAGCCCGGTTGATGTAGCTCAGGTTGCCGTCCGGGTGCATCAGGATCACCCCTTCGGTCATGTTCTCCAAGATAGCCTGCAACTCGTCGCGGCTGCTAGCGAGGCTGCGTTCGAGCAGGTATTGGCTGGTAATATCGCGGGTGATCACCACCCCGTAGCGCAGGAGGCCCTCGTCGTCGTCGATGTGGAAGCCGCTAGCAGTGACCACCCGCTCCACACCATGCAGATCGGTGAATAGGGAGAATTGGTCGTTGAACACTTCGCCCCTGGCAGCCCTTGCGGTAGGGAAGTTCTCGGCGGCCACTGGGGTACCGTCAAGCTCGCGCACAGCCAATACGCTGTAGTCGCTGTTGGTCTTGAACCGCTCAGGCCGGTCTGCCCCAGCTAGCCGCATGGCGGTGGCGTTGCTGTAAACCACTCGATGGTCGGACGTAGTCAGCACGACCGACTCGCTCATGTTGTCGAGGATCGCCTGCAACTGGTCGCGGCTGGACTTGAGTTCGCGCTCAAGTTCGCGTTGCTCTGTGATGTCGCGGTAGATGGTAATCGCCCGGGTGATGCGCCCCTGCTCAGCACTAATATGCGAGCCGCTAATGCTGATCACCTTCTCCTGACCGCGCAAGTCGGTTAGGATGAAGCGCAGGTCGTTGAACACTTCGCCGTTGAGGGCGCGGGTGCGCGGATATTGCGCTTCAGTCATCTGGCTACCATCAATATTGCGTGGGCGGGTATCCACCAGCACTGTTTCAGGCAGGATCTCGCCCCCTTCCATCCCAGCAATAGCCAAACCAGCCCGGTTGGTATAGGTTCTCAGGCCATCGCTGCTGACTGTGGTTACGCCCTCACTCAGGTTGTCGAGGATCGCCTGCAACTCGTCGCTCTTGGCCTTGTAGTTCTGCTCAAGCTCACGCTGCTCGGTGATGTCACGGGTAACCAGGATTGCCATGTCGCCCTCGCCCGACGCGCTCCGCAGGAGGCTGCCACTGACACTGATGTAGTGCAGCCCTGACGAGGTGGAAAAGAGCAGGGCCTCATTGCTGACTTGCGCCCCACGCAGCAGGCGGCTGATCGGGCGTTCGTCGGTTACCAGTTCCCGACCATCCAGGGTGAACAACTGCAAGTCGCTCTCTGCATGCTTCTGGTTCACCTGCGCCACATCGTAGTCGGTAAGCTGTTGGCTGGCCCGGTTGCGGTAGCGGGTAATACCATCGGCCCCTACCAGCACCACAGCGTCGGGCATATTGTCCAATATAGTCTGCAACTGGTCGCGGCTCTGGCGCAGTTCGCGCTCAAGGTTGTAGATACGGCTGACATCGTGGCTGTTGATCACGCCGAGGGTGACATTGCCCTGTTCGTCGCGCACCGCCGCCCCAGAGACGCTCATCAGGCGGCTAAGCCCATCAGGGCCAGTAAAGTAGTACACAAAGTCGCTAAAATCCTCGCCTGCCAGCACGCGGCGGTCGGGGTACATCTCGCTGCCCAGCGGGTTGCCCTCCCGGTCGAACACGCCGAGGGTGGCAGAGCTAAGCACTGTGCTGGGCTGCCTATCCTTGCTCATGCCTAGAAGTTGCAGTTGGGCCGGGTTACGGTAGATCGCCTTGCCACCGGGGGCAACCAGGACAACCGGGTTGGGGATGCTATCTAGCACCGTCTGCAACTGGTCGCGGCTGGCCCGCACTTCTTCTTCAAGCCTACGCTGGGCAGTAATGTCGTGGGCGACGCTGATCGCCAGGATAATCTTGCCTTCGTCGTCGTGGATCGGCCCGGCGTTGACGTTGAGGATGCGCTTGTCGCCAGCCTCGTCAACGTAGTGTATCTCGGCATCACGCACCACCTCCCCCTTCGCAGCCCGCATACGGGGGTACTCCTCAAGCGACATCGGCCTGCCATCTGGGTAGAAGCTGCCTGCCACCAAGTCCCGCTCACCGCTGAGCGGCTCGCCATTTACCCGCGTGCGAAGGTTGTGGTTTGCCTGGTTGCGGAGAACCACTTTGCCTTGTGGGTCTACCACGATCACCGAGTCGGGCAGGTTGTCGATGATGCGCTGCAATTGGTCGCGCTGCTGCTTAAGGCTACGTTCAAGCTGCCACTGGTGGGTAATATCGCGGCCAACCAGCACCACATTGCGGGTCTGGCCGTCTTCATCCTGCACCACATTGCCGCCGAAGCTGAAGATGCGACTGCGTTCGCCCAAGCCATAGCGCACCTCGGCCTCGCTGAAGTTTTCGCCACGGAGGGCGCGAGCAATCGGTAGTTCTGCGGGCGGCAACGGGCTACCGTCGGGCCGCTGCAAAGCGGGGTAGCTGCCATCAGCCAGCCGCTCGCCGCGCATTGCCTTGCCCGCCTGGTTAATGTAGCCCGACTTGCCGTCCGGTTCGATCACCATCACCACATCGGGGATGTGGTCGAGTGTGGCCTGCAAGTCAGCATTGCGGGCGCGCAGGCTCTCAGCCTCAGCCTGGCTCTGGCGCAGGGCAAGTTGGGCGGCGGTTACGTCGCTGGCGGTAAACAGTAGGCCACGCCCGCTAGCAATGGTCAACGGGGCGCAGGTGAGATTTAGATGGCGTTCGCTTTCCCCCGCGCCGCTCTGGATCAGCATCTCTGCCACCCTACCGTCCGCCAGTGCTGCTTGCAAGGCCGCTTCGTCCAGCCCGCTCATGATGCTGGTCAGCAGCTTACCGCTCGCTGCTTCATCGCCCAACAGATGGCGCGCAGCTCGGTTAACTCTCTGCACTCGCAGGTCTGCGTTGCAAAAAATCAGCGCAACAGGTGTGCTTTCAAAGAGGACTGCTTCAAGCGTGGTTGCCGGTTGGCTCATCGCGGTCTCCTGGGGAGGTAGTCGGGGGCTGCCCTGTTGGTTCGCTGTTCACATCTGGTCTGGTAAGGTCACCGGTCTTGTGTTCAAGCGCATTGGCGGCTTCCTGGGGCGAGACGCTGAAGCGGTCGAAAGCCTCGCGCAGGTGGGAGGTGGTGTAGTGGGCGTAAATCTTCTTGGTTGTCTCTGGCGAAGCGTGGCCGAGCAAGTCCTGCACTTCGCTCAACTGCGCGCCACGGTTGAGCAGGGTGCTAGCCTTCGCGTGGCGGAAGTCGTGGGTGGTCGCCTCGATACCTGCCACCAACGCCCACTGCTTGACGATGCCCCAGACCGACTGCGCGCTGAGGCGATAGTTGGTGCCGCCCCGTGCTGGCTTGCCGCGCCCTCGGTCGTGGCGGGTAAAGAGCGGCTGGTAGTTGTCGGCGCGGGCGATTATATAAGCGCGGATGTGCTTGAGCGCGTCGGGGCCGAAGAAGACGACCCGTTCTTTGTCGCCTTTGCCTGTGATAATCGCCTGGCTACGGCGGCCATCCTCAATGTCGGCGCGGTTGAGGCGGCTGACCTCCTCGCGGCGCAGGCCAGTGGAGAAAAGAACGTGTAGTACGGCCCGGTCGCGCAGCACTTCCAGCCGCTTCTGGCGCGAACTGTAGTCGCTACCCTCGATTGGCACCGTGCAGTTCTCGGCGGCCATCACGATCAGGGGGATGCGGCTGTCAATGCGCGGCGTTTTGTAGGAGGAGCGACCCATCAGGGCGCGTACCTCCTCGCGCATCCTGGAGTACGATGCTTCCTCTGGCAGCCAGCGGCGGCGATCCAGATAGCGCACGAAGGCGGAGATCGCCGCGACATAGGTGCTGATCGTCATCCGTGCGTCGCGGCCATGAATGTCTACCAGCCAGAGGTAGAAGTCCTCCAACAGGGTGTCGGGCAGAGCAGTGCTGGGGTCGGTCGCTATCTTGAGCTTGCGCGACTCCAGGAACTGGGCCATACGGCGCAATCCCGTAGCGTAGGTTGTCACCGTACGTGGTGACTTACCGCTGAGGGTGGCCTTGAAGCTGTCCATTGCCCCACTGATCGTCGGTACCTCGCGGGGCTTGGGCCTGCTCATCAGCGGCTCGCGCACCTCTGCGGGTGGGGCGACCTCGGCAGCCTCGGCTTCGGGAGCGGTTGTTTCCAGCACGGCTGGTATAGCGATCCCCTCGCTCGCTTCTAGCCCGGCTGGACTTGCTTCTCTCTCAACGACCTTTAGTTTGCGGTGCGTAGCAGGCTCTTTGACTGGCATAACTGGCCCTCCCATTGGTAGAACTATTGTATGCTTTTAACCTATGTATGTCAAGCGTAATCTGGATAGTAATTGTCTCACCTTGCCAGGACTGGCTAGCAGTTAGCAGTCGCCTCTGCAAGCTGGTACAATAGCAGCATGGACACGATTAAAGACCACGCTCTGCCCTCGCCACTTGCAGGCGTGCGCGTGCTAGACCTCAGCCGCGTGCTAGCAGGGCCGTACTGCACCATGCTGCTTGGCGACCTCGGCGCGGAGGTGCTGAAGGTGGAGGTGCCGGGGACGGGCGATGACACCCGCCAATGGGGGCCGCCCTATGTTGCGGGCGAGAGTGCCTACTACCTGGCGATCAACCGCAACAAGCGTAGCCTAACCCTCAATCTCAAGAGTGCGGCTGGGCAGGCGATCCTGCGGCGGTTGGCGAAGGAGAGCCACGTGTTGGTCGAGAACTTCAAGCCTGGCACGTTGGAGTCGCTCGGCCTCGGTTACGACACTCTGCGCGAACTCAACCCCGCTCTGGTCTACTGTCGGATTAGTGGGTACGGGGCGAGCGGGCCGGATGCGCACCTGCCTGGCTACGACTTCGTGATGCAGGCGGCCAGCGGACTGATGAGCATCACTGGCCCGGCTGATGGTGAGCCTAGCAAATTGGGTGTAGCTATCGTAGATGTGCTGACCGGCCTCTTTGCCGCCAATGGTGTACAGGCGGCTCTGCGGGTGGCCGAGGCCAGTGGGCGGGGGCAAGTGGTAGACATATCTCTGCTAGAGAGTGCGCTAGCGGTGCTGATCAACGTTGCCAGTGGCTACCTGCTGACCGGCCAGCCGCCCCAGCGTCACGGCAACGCCCACGCCAACATTGCGCCCTACGAGACCTACCGCGCTGCCGATGGCTACCTGGCTATTGGCTGCGGCAACGACCGCCAGTTCGCCAGCCTCTGCGCCGTCCTCGGCCAAGCGGCGTTGGCGCAGGATGAGCGGTTCGCTAGCAATCCTGCCCGCGTGCAGCACCGCTCCGCCCTAAAGTCGGTATTTGAGAGCCTGCTAGCCGCCCACACGGTGACAGAGTGGCTGCCGTCGATCAGGGCTGCGGGCATCCCGGCGGGGCGGATCAACGACCTACCCACCATCCTGAACGACCCCCAGACCCTGGCCCGCGAGATGGTCGTCAGCGTCGAACACCCGACTATTGAGGCTCTGCGGCTGGTTGGCATCCCGCTCAAGTTCAGCCTGACCGCCGCGACGATCCGCCGCCACCCGCCGCTGCTGGGCGAGCATACGGCGCAGGTGTTGGCCGAACTAGGCTATGGGGTGGACGAGATCGCCAGCCTACGGGCTGCGGGCGTAGTCTGAGCAGCTTAAGCCTAGCGCAGCTAGCAGCAACCCCCACTGCGCCAAAGTCAGTTCCTCGGCCCGCGCATTGGGGTTGAGTTCGGCGGCAGCGAGGGCGGCGATGACCAGCGGCTTCGCCAGTCCCAGTCCACTGCTGACTGAGTTCGCCAACGTCTTGCGCTTCTGGCCGAAACCAGCGCGCACCAGGCGGAAGAAGTCCTCGGCTGCCACCTGCAATGGTCGCTCGGCCTGAGGGTAGACCGCCACCCGCACGACGGCGGAGTGAACCTTCGGCGATGGATAGAAGGCACTCGGCGGCACGCTGAATACGATCTGGGGCTGACCGTAAAACTGCACGCTGAGGCCTAGCAGGTTGCCGTCGGGGGCGACCGCCACCATCCGTTGGGCGACTTCCTGCTGCACCATGACCACCAGGTGGCTGGGCGGCTGGTTGGCTTCCAAGAAGTGGCGTAGCACGGCTGAGGTGATGTAGTAGGGGAGGTTGGCAACCAGCTTGTAGGGGAGGCCGTGGGCCAGGGTCGCCGGGTCGGTCTTCAGCACATCAGCTTCGACCACCTCGATCTGCGGTTGGTTGAGGCGGTCGCGCAGGCGGGCAGCCAGTTCGCGGTCAAGCTCGACCGCCACCAGCCTGCCCGCAGGCACAGCCGCCAGCAGCCGTCTGGTCAGCACACCGAGGCCAGGGCCGATCTCAATCACAGTGTCGTCGGGGGCAAGCTCCGCCGCCGCCACGATCCTATCCACTACCCGCTCATCGGTGAGGAAGTTCTGGCCCAGCGACTTGCATGGGTGCAGGCCATACTCGCGAAGCAGGTCGGTAGTTTCGCTCATTGAGGGTTGGCGGCATGGTTAGCTGCCGCCCCTGATTGCCCAAGTTTGCTCTCATCCACTAGCCCACCTGCCTTCATTGCTTGAGGGGCTGCAAGGTTCGCGTGATGGGGGCAGTATAGCATGGCAGCGGGGGTGGGGCAACTCGCGGCTGGCTGCTCGAGCCGAAAGCCCTTGCAAAGAACCAGCTATCGATGCTATAATCCCTAGCAGCAAAGAGTAATTGCTCGTTCATGGGGCGATTAACAACTAGAGAGCAGGAACAAAGATGGAAATGAAACTAGAACTTGTGCCACTACCAGTTGCTGATATTGACCGTGCCAAAGCCTTCTACGTCGAGAAGCTCGGCTTCAGTGTAGACCATGACGTTCGGCCCAGCGAGACGGTCAGGGTTCTCCAACTAACCCCCCCAGGCTCGGCCTGCTCTATCGTGCTTGGGGCTGGGCTGCCTGGTATTGTGATGCAGCCTGGCTCACTGCGGGGTCTCCATCTGGTGGTAGCAGAGATAAGCGAGGTTCGCACAGTGCTGGCTGGCCGAGGTGTGGCCGTCAGCGAGATTGACGACCAGGGCGGCATTCTGTATGTCTCCTTCAGCGACCCTGATGGCAACACCTGGGTATTGCAGGAGATACCGGCTAACCTCCCTGCCTTTGAGGGGATTGGCGGCGACAAGGCCGACTGAGGGCTTAGAGCAAGCACGGGTCAGCACTACCCTTTGTCACAACCCGCTACCGCTGCCCTGCGCTCCTTGCAAAGCAGGGGCGATTGATTTATGATAAGCTATCGGTTTGTTGGGGCAAGCTAGCAGGGACGGGCCGACCGTGCTACGAGAACGCCTGACGGATGAGGAGAAGGAAAAGCTCAATCGCTTGCAGGCGCGGGTCAGGCTGCGCCGCGCCCAGCAGGTGGACGGGCGGTTGCAGGTGGCAATCTCCACGTCCGCTGTTTTGCCGCTGCCCCGCACCAACCGTCCGCGCAGGCGGCCTGGCCTGCCGCTGTTCGTAATCAGCCGCCGCCCCCTGCACGCCAGCCGCTTCAACCGCCGCAGCCGTGTGCAAGGTGCCGCCAACCGTGGGCGCAGGCGCAACGCCGTGGTCTTGGGCGGCCTCCTCAGCTTCCTGCTGTTGTGCTTTGGCCTCGTTGCTGGGGCAGGGGCAGTTGGGGTCGGATACTTCCTCTACTACACCCGCGACCTACCATCGGTGGATAACCTGGCTAGCCTCGCCGACAGCTTTCGTACCTCCGAAATATATGACCGACATGGCACGCTGCTCTACAAAATCTGGGACGAGGGCAAACGCACCTACCGCCACCTCGATCAGATCAGCCCCTACGTGATCAGCGCGACCCTAGCTGCCGAAGACCCGACCTTCTACAGCAACGGGGGGGTTGATGCACAGGGCATTGTGCGGGCCGTCTACATCAACGTCAGCGGCAAGGGGCAGGCGGGTGGCTCAACGATCACCCAGCAGCTAGTGCGTCGCGTGTTGCTACCAGAGAAGGACGAGAAGACGTTGGAGCGCAAGGTGCGTGAGGCAGTCCTTGCGGTGCGCCTGACTGACCGTTACAGCAAGAATGAAATACTGGAAATCTACCTCAACCAGATATACTACGGCCAGCTAAGTTATGGCATTGCCGCTGCCGCTGACACCTACTACAACCGCCCAGCTAGCGAGTTGAGCCTCGCGCAGGCTGCGATGCTAGCGGGCATCCCCCAACTGCCAGAGCGCAACCCTGCTCAGGACACGGCGGCCAGCCGAGCGCGCCAGCAGCACGTGCTGGAATTGATGGTGCGCTTCGGCTACGTCAACCAGCCGCAGGCCACCGCTGCCCTCGCCGAAGACGTGACTTCCCACGCCCGTGCTGACGGCAACACCCTCGCTCCTCACTTTGTCAACTACGTGCGCGAGTTGTTGAGCAGCCATTACAGCCCGGCGCAACTGGCTCGTGGTGGCCTCCGCATCACCACCAGCCTCGACCTCGGCTACCAGCAGTTGGCAGAGCAGCAGGTGATTTCGCAGGTGCGCGCCCTCACCGACCAGCACGCAAGCAATGGCGCGCTGGTCGCGGTGCAGCCGCAGACGGGGGAGATACTGGCGATGGTGGGCAGCGTAGACTACCGGCAGGCAGGCTGGGGTCAGTACAACGTGGCGGTGGCGCGGCGGCAACCCGGCTCTGCTTTCAAGCCATTCGCCTATGCCCTCGCGCTGCACAAGGGTTACACGCCCGCGACCGTGATTGCCGACCTGACCACCAGCTTCGCCAACGGTGCTGGAGCCGCCCCCTACATTCCCACTAACTATGACAACCAGGAGCATGGCCCGGTTACGCTGCGGAAGGCTCTGGCTGGCTCGCTCAACATCCCCGCCGTCAAGGTGCTGCAATTTGCGGGCGTGGCCGACACGGTTCGGCTCGCCAGCGACCTCGGCCTCTACGACCTCGCCAACACCAGCCAGTACGGTCTTGCCCTCGTCCTCGGTGGGGGCGAAGTGCGCTTGCTCGACCTGACCGCCGCCTATGCTATGTTCGCCAATGCGGGCGAGTACCTGCCGCCAGTGGCGATCCTCGAGGTGGCCGACAGCGAAGGCCATGTATTGGAGGAGTACCAGCCCAACCTTGCCCCCCGCCTGCGCTCCTTCAGTGCAGAGGAGAGCTACCTGATCAGCAGCATCCTCAGCGACAACGCCGCCCGCGCCTACGTCTTTGGCGAAGAAAACGCCCTCAAACTTAGCCGCCCTGCCGCCGCCAAGACCGGCACTACCAACGACTATCGCGACAACTGGACGTTTGGCTATACACCCAACCTGGCGGTGGGAGTGTGGCTGGGCAACAATGACAACTCACCGCTAGCGAAGGTGGCGGGCGCACGGGGGGCTGGCCCCATCTGGCACGGCTTCATGGAGGCTATCTTCGCTCGCCCTGACCTCGAAGCGGTGCTGAAGGCCAACCCTGACGCAGCCCTGCCCCGCGACTTCGCCCGCCCGCTCAACATCGTGGATGCCGACGTGTGCGGCCTCAGCGGGCTAAAGCCGGGGGCTGCCTGCCAGGCGGCGGGGGATATCCACCGCGAGTTCTTCGTGCGGGGGACGGAGCCGCAGCAGGAGGATACTGTCTACCGCCTGCTGCGTATTTGCGAACTGCCCGGCCACGCCCCCTGTCAGGCCAACCCCTACTGCCCGCTCACCCTGGTCGCCAGCAAAGCCTACCCGCAGATGAGCGACGAGTACAAGGGCTGGGTAGCTAGTCATCCGCAGTTGCAGACTCCGCCGCTCTGCACCGAGCCGGGGCCGCCCAGCCCGCAGCCGATTGAGGTGCCGCCGATTGTGAGCAGCACCGCCAGCCTGCCGCCCGCCCCACTTGCCGACGGCGACTTCCCCGCTCTCAAGCTGGCAATCACCAACCCGACGAATGGCACTGTCGTGCGCGGCCTGGTCAGCATCCGCGGCGCAGCAGCCAGCGCAAACTTCGCCAGCTACCGCCTCGACTTTGGCCCCGCTGCCGATGGCCCCATCTGGCTGCCGATTGGTAGCTCCCACACCATAGCGGTAGATGACGGCTTCCTCGACAACTGGAACAGCGACGAACTGCCAGAGGGCCGCTATGTGCTGCGCCTGACCCTCAGCAATGTGGCTGGCAAGGTGCAGCGTGCCTTCGCCAGCGTGCAGGTAGTGCGCAGCAGCCCCAGCATCACCCTACGGCCACCGAGCAGTGACGGGCTGCTGCTGCCTGGCCGCACAATCCAGCTTGCCGCCGACGCTAGCAATGCCGCCCAGGTAATCTTCCTGGTAGACGGCGTGGCGGTCAAGTACGTGAATGCTGCCCCCTGGCAGGTGGATTGGCAGGTGTTGGCCGGTGAACACACGATTACAGCGCAGGCTCGCAGTGCAGGCGGCCAGACGGCGGACAGCCAGCCCTATCGCTACAGCGCGATCCCCAATCTCGGCGCGCCGCTGCAACCAGCCGCCCGCCCGGCCTCGACCAGCATTCCTGGCAGCCCACCGCCATTCAGCGATGCACCACTAAGTCTGGTCGGCCTCAGCGAGGGCATGACCTTCTACGAAGCGCGCCTGACCCTGCAAGTGGCGGTGGCGACCAGCAGCGGCATTGATGCGGTGCGCTTCGTTGTGGATGGCACAGAGGTTGGCCGCGTCAACGCCCCCTGGACGCTGATCTGGACGACCAGCCCTGGCGACCACCAGATCGCAGCCGAGGGTTACCGCGAGGGCAGGCTGATCGGCACAGCACGAGTGAGCGTAAGCGTTGGCAAAGCCAGCCCTTAACCTTGCTGCACTTTCACTGCACCAGGTAGCGACGCAACACCAGGCCGCCTGCCCGCCCTGTCTCGACCGCGAAGGTTGCCCCCTTGAGGGGAGGCGGTGCTGCGGCGGTGGAGAGCAGGTAGAAGTCGCGGCGATTGGTCTGGCGCAGGCTGGCGGCCCAGTCGTCGCTCTCACCGGGTTCGCTCAGGTGCAGGCGGCGTTCGGCGTAGAGGTTGAGTCGCAACGGCACCCACCACTCGGTCGTTAGGATCAGCGCGTCAGCGGCTGTCGTTTGCCGCACCAGGGTGCGCCAGGCCCGCGTTTGTGCGCGCACCTGTTCGCCAGCCAGCCAACCGCGCACCTCCAGCCCGCCGCCAACCAGCAGGCTGACCGCCAGCACTGTCGCTAGCAGCCAGCGTCCCCCTCCCCGCCACAAGCGCGGCAAGGCTACGACTGCCAGGCAGACCAGTAGGGGGTAGGCAGGTAGCAGGTAACGCTGGCCCCACTCTACCTGACTGCTTGGCCCCAACCCACTGAGCAAGCTGATCGCCAGGGTGTGCAGACCGATGTAGGCGGCAACGATGGCAATGAACAAGGTACTGGCGGCTGGCTGGGAGGGCGGTAGAAGTGCATTGCCCTGCACCCTCCTACTTACTGGCCCAACCGTCAGCGTCGCCAGCAGCAGCGCAGGGGTGGGTAGCAGGAAGCCGTGCAGAGCAGTGTACTGCTCGCCGCTGAACAGGACGATGCCGCTGACTAGCGTGGTTGCCGCCAGCCCCCCGCCCAGGCAGATCGCTTGCCGCCAGCCGGGGCGCAGCACGCAGCCGACGATAAACAGACCGATAGCTAGCAGAAAGAGGCTGCGCAGCGGCGAGGCTAGTTGGGGGCCGAGGTCGGGGGTGGGGGCCAGATCGTCGCGGGGGCCAAGCAGGAAGGTGCCGAGGAAGGTTCGTATGCCCCCTTCGCTGATGAAGCGGGCGGGCGGCAGACCTCCCTTGCCGTCGCTGAGGTAGGGCGTGGCGTGCTTCGGCAAGAGGCTACCCCAGGCCGCTAGGTAGAAGCCCCAGAGTGGCAACAAACCTGCCAGCAAACCGCCACCAACCGCCAGCACCTTTCTCCACGAGTCGGCAATGTTGCGGGGGTTGGCAGTGAATGGCTGAAGCACAAGGCTGGCGACTACTACCACCGCCAGGATGTACAACTCCGAGCGCAGCCAGATCGCCCCAGCCAGCGCAAGCCCGCACAGTAGCAGCCACCGCTCGCCCCCTCTGCCACCTTCGCTCGCGGGGGAGATAAGAGGCGAGTAAGCGCGGACTAGGGCGTAGCAGGCCAGCACTACCAGGGCGCAGGCAAGGGTATGCTCGAAGTAGACAGTGCTGTAGAAGGCGAGTGGGGTAGTCAGGCCGAGGATGGGGATGCTCAGCCAGGCACGGCCTTGCTCTGTGGCGGGTAGTAGACGACAGGTTAGCTGGTAAGTTAGCCAGAGGGTGAGCAGGCCCGCCAGCAGCGGCACTACGTAGAGGCCGAGGCTGCCTAGTAGCTTCCAGGGTAGCCAAGTCAGCAGAGGTAGGAAGACGGGCCATTGCAGGTAGAGCTTGCCCTCTTGCACGAACGATTGCTTGCTCAGAAAGGGTGGGTAGCGGTAGGCAGGGTCAACGTCGCTGCCAGGGTACGGTACGCTCAGGTTGAGGCTGGGCTGCCAGCGCAGGCTAGTAAGTTGTACATACTTCGCGCCTTCGTCTGGTGACCAGAAAAGCGGCTCGTCGTGTGCTTGCAGTAGCAAGGCGGCAAGATAGAGCGTACCAACCAGCAGCAGGCTGATGGGAGCGGGGCGAAGCGCATGGCGCAGGGTGCTAATCACTCCCCGATCATACAGGGGCAGGTGGTGACACGTCAAGTTGGTCGCCATTTACCGCTTCTACTGCACCGACCAGCCACCGTAGCAATTCTATGCAATTCAGCCGCTTTTTGCTACATCCCAGCGCGCTACTGGATAATCAGTGCGACGAAATGGTATTGGCAAACGTAAAGGAAGGTGCAAGTGCTGTGTAAATTGACAAGCAGCCAACTATGCGGCATGATAGTGTCGCTCGAAGGCTGGTTCGCCCAGCACAAAGCGGCGGAGCGCAACCTAAACTTGAACAAAGAGGGACAACGATGGAGCAGATGACAACCAGCCGCTCGCAGGTGGCGCAGAGCAGCGACGGCAAGGCCCAGCCAATGGTTGAGGCGATCAACCTGGTCAAGCACTTTGGCAAGGTAGATGCGGTGAAGGGGGTCAGCTTCACCGTCGCTCACGGCGAGGTGTTCGGGCTGCTTGGTCACAACGGGGCGGGCAAGACGACGACGATCAAGATGCTAACGGGGCAGCTACTGCCTACCAGCGGCACGGCGAAGGTGGGCGGCTACGTGGTGGCCGACAACCCGCAGAAGGTCAGCCCCAGCTTCGGGATCGTCTTTGAGGATCAGAACCTCTACGAGCGGCTGACTGCGGTAGAGAACCTCAACTTCAACGCTCGCCTCTACGGCATACCGAACCCAAGTGCGCGTATTGCCGAGGTGCTGGCCCAGGTTGGGCTGGGCGAGAGTATCAAGCGGGCGGTCTCTACCTACAGTACGGGCATGAAGCAGCGGTTGCTGATCGCCCGCGCCATCCTGCACAAGCCGCAGGCTCTCTTTCTGGACGAGCCGACTCGTGGCCTCGACCCCGCCAGCGCACAAGAGTTGCGCGACCTGATCCGCAGGCTGAGCGAGCAGGGGACGACTGTGCTGATCACCACTCACTATATGGAGGATGCCGACCAGCTTTGCCGCCGCATCGCCTTCATGAGCGCAGGCGAGATCATCGCGTTGGATACCCCCTATAACCTGAAGATCAAGTACGGCAAACAGACGATCACCGCCCACATCAACGACGGCAGTACAGATCGTAAAGAGGTGTTCCGCATGGGCGAGGCCGAGGATGCCCGCCGCTTCGCGAGCTACCTTGCTGGCGGCCAGATCGTCACTGCCCACAGCGATGAGGCGACGCTGGAAGAAGTATTCATCAAGCTGAGTGGCCGCAGCCTGCTTTAAGTGACCACTACCTTGCACAAACTCGCTGCCATGTTCTATAATCAGTTACCTGATCTACAGAGTATGACAACAAGGAAGTGAGCATGAAGTGGGCGTAAATTGGCGGATCATCAAGGCTCTGAGTGGCAACGAATGGCTCAACCTGCGGCACAACAAGGCAGCGATCATCCCTTTGATGCTGGCTGCGTTCCTTTCCCTGATCATCATTATCTTCAACAGCTTGATCACCACTGCTGCGACCACGCGCTTGCAGAACTATGTGGCCCTCTCGGTAGTAGCCTACGACCCCGACCACCTGGAGATGGATAAGGTGCTGGGCTTCACCCACATCTACACCACCACAGTGAAGCTGGTCAGCAATCCCCAGGCGGTGCGCGATGCAATGCAAGCGATCACCAGCACCTACTGTCTCGGCCTGGTACTGCCAGATGATCTGCGTGGGCTGGTGGCGGCGGGAGGTAAGCCAACTATCGAAATGTACGCTAGCCCACTGCTGACCGGTCCTTACTTCCGCGCTTTGGTGCAGAGTAATGTTGGCAGCTACCTGGACAAGGTGACTGCCTATCGCAAGCCTTATACTGTGACCCTCAAAATGCTATCACCCAGCCTGTCGCCAACCGCTACCGTCAGCAGTACGCTGGCTAGCATCAGCAGCAAGCTGAACGACCCGACCTACATAAACCACTTGCAGCAGGTATTCCTTCTCGTCTTCGTGCCGTTCCTGTTCAGCATCTACACGCTGCCAGAGGTGCTGGTCGAGGAGAAGGAGCGCAAGACACTGCGGATGCTGCTCACCTCGCCCGCCAGCCCACTAGCAATCATCATGGCGAAGGGGCTGGTTGGCAGTGGCTACGCACTAGTGCTGGCTAGCCCGGCAGTGCTGCTCAACTGGGGTCAGTTGCACAATCCGCTGGCGGCTCTCGGCTACGTAGTGCTGGCGATCCTGCTCGGTAGCTCCGTGGGCCTGCTGCTGGGTACGCTGGTCAACACGGTGCGGGCGGTTAGTATCTGGGCTGGGGTGATCCTGACCCTCCTGACCATGCCAGCATTGATTGGTCTGTTCATTAGCAATGGCCCCCTGCGGCTGCTGCACGCCTGGCCCACCTATCCGCTGTTGGTGGGGGCGGGGGCAGCCGCTGACGGTAGCCTGCTTTGGGACAAAGGTCTGCTTTATGCAGCGGTGCCGCTGGTGGCCGCTGCTCTAACCTTTACCCTGGCCGCCTGGATCATGCAGCGAAGGGCGCGTAGTTAAGTTAAAGGAGAAAGATCATGAATCCTCGTGTCATTCGCGCGATCATCCAGAAGGATGTGGTGGATCTGTTGCGTAATCGCAGCACACTGCTCGGCCTACTCTCCCCCATCTTCTTTGCCCTATTCTACCTGTTGATCAGCAAGGTGTCTCCTACCTCTGACCCGGTGCCGATCTACACCTTCAACCCAGCGGGTATTGTCGTCACCCAGACGTTGGGGCTGGGGCAGGATGCGCCAACCAGGATCGTCAACGCTCCTGATGCAGCCAGCGTGGAGCGCGAACTGGCGAAGGCAAACACGGAGTACCGCTTTGGCGTGGTCTTGCCCGCCAACCTGGTTACCGATATGCAGGCAGGCAAGCAGCCGGGTGTGGCTCTCTACGTCAATGGCAAGAAGTTGGATGATAGCTTGCAGCGGCAACGCTACCAAAGCAGCTTCTACGCCTACCTCGCTAGCCTCGCGCCGCAACAGCCGCCCTTCAAGCTGACTTATCAGGAGTTTGGGGTGGATAAGGAGAAGGAGGCGAACAGCGCACTGAGCAAGCTGTTTGGTGGGCCGAAGGGTCTGGCAGGCTTCTATGCGGGCTTCACCCTCGCGCTCACCCCGATCCTGATTGGCCTGCAAGTGCTGCCGATCACCCTGGTGGAGGAGAAGGAGAAGAAGACGCTGCGGATGCTGCTCACCTCGCCCGCCAGCACGCTTGATGTGGTGATAGCGAAGGGGTTGGTGGGGGTTGGCTACGCCATGCTGATCTCGGCCATCGTCTTTGCGATCAACTGGTCGTTGTTCGACAACCCCCTGTTGGTCATCGCCTTCGCCCTGCTCAGCACCCTGTTCGCCTGCGGGCTGGGCATGATGCTGGGCGCAATTTTCAACACTGCGCAGTCACTCAACGCCTGGGCTGGACTGGCAATCACCGTCTTTCTCATCCCCGGCCTGATCGGTGTCTTCCAGCCGCCTGGCATCGTCAACGTGCTGGTTCACCTGGTGCCTACTTACTATCTGTTCGACGGCACTATCGGGGCGACCGCTGGTACACTCAACTTCAGCAGCGGCCTGCTCGATCTGGCGGTGGGGGCGGTGCTGGTGGTGGTCGTCTTCACTGCGGCGGCCTTCGTGCTGCGGCGGCGTAGTCTCTACGCATGATAGCAGGTTGGTTAGCTACTGTGCGGCTAGCAGTTGGCCTTGCTCTAGCCTGGGCTGCCACCCCTTGCACGGGTCACTTTCGCAAACTACGCTGATAGCTTCGGCCCTTCCAGGTCACACCCTTACCACTGAGCAGGCGGTAGAGTGAGTTGATGATGATCGCCAGGAACATTATTGCGCCGAGCGGCACGGTCAGCAGGTAGCGGCGGGGCAGGTCGAAGCTGCGCTGGGTCTGGCGCAGGTAACTGGCAGCGGTGCCGACCTGGAGTAGGCTCTGGCCGAGGGCGAGTGCGTCTGCCGGTTGAGCCTTGCCCCGGCGTAGGTTGTGGAGCAGACGGTTGCTCAGGTAGAGCGGCAATGCGGGGCCGACTATCGTGGTCGCGCCCATTGCCGCTGCGCCCAGCACCGCTTGCACGGGGGTTTCGGCCACGCCGAAGGCTACGTTCTTGCTCCACCCCTCCCAGACCTCGGCAAAATTGGTGTACATCCGTACCTGCATCAGGCTGCGCCCCTCTGACAGCCAGAGGCGATAGCCACGGTGCTTGACCAGTTGGCCGAAGCGCAAGTCCTCTACTATCTCTGCCTTGATCGCTGCGAAGCCACCCACCGCCTCGTAGACTGCCCGCTTGACGAAGACGAACTGACCATTGGCGATAGCGGTCTTGCTGTGCGGGTTGTTGACCTTCGCAGGGGCGTAGACCGCGTAGATGCCGGTGACTACAATCGGCATGATCACCTTCTCCCAGAAGCTGCCGAGTTGCAGGAAGGGTGCGATGCTGTAGAGGTCGGTCTGGTGTAGGTCTGCGTCGTGCCAGGCCGAGGTAAGCGCGGCTGGGGCGAACACGGTATCTGCGTCGGTAAAGAGTAGCCAACCACCCTTGTGGGTCTGGGCAGCCTCTGCCCCCTGCCAGGCGGCGTGCGTCTTGCCAGCCCAACCCTCCGGCAGCGGCTCGCCCGCTACGAGGCGGATGCGTGGATCACTGGCATACTCGCGTAGGATAGCGGGCGTACTGTCGGTCGAGTTGTCATCTACCACTAGCACCTCGTAGCGGTCGGCGGGGTAGTCTTGGGCGAGCAACGAGGGCAGCAGGCGCGGGAGATTGCGCTCCTCATTGCGGGCTGGCACGATCACCGAGATGAAGGGCAGCCGCTCTCGCTCTGCTGCTTCCAGGTCGGCGTAGCACACCACCGCAGCACGAGGAGGGCGGACGAAGAAGTGGCGGTTCATGATCGCCCCGGCCAGCGTCAGCAGGGTAGAGGGTAGCAGCAGCCTATTTGTGCGGTCAAACCATATCTTCTTCATTAGTTGTCCCCCCTACTTTGTTCAGATTTGCACAATGTTCAGTTTATTATAACAAAGCGGGCTGGCTGTTCGCTAGCTGCAACATCTTGCGCCCAGCTTGCGTATAGAGAGCAACAGAGCAGAGGGGAGAGCCACAATGCAGTACGAACCAGCGCAGGAGCCAGAGGATGAGCAGCTCAGCAGCGAGGCAGGTTGGCTCGATCAGTCAGCCTACGAACGAGCTTCCAACGAGCAGCGTTTGCAGCAGCAAGCAGCTAACTTGAGCGAGCGGCCAGCCGCCAGCATCCTCGCCCCCATGCCAGCCTTGCCGCCGGAGCCAGCCCCACTGCGGATCGCAGTCAGGGAGGGTAAGGAGTTTGGCTGGGCGGTGCGGACGGTTAGCAGTGCTACGGAGCGCAAGCAAGTAGCAGGCTGCCTGAGCCTGCTTGCTGAGCTACTTATTGGAACACTCGGCGTGGTCAGAGCCATACGTGGTGGCTCATCTGCTTTCACCGATGCCTCCTCCACCACCATGCTGCACACCGAAGCATTGGATTTGCGCCTTAGTTATGGGCGACAGTTGACCGCCGCACAGTTCTTTGGTCTGGACTTCACCAAGCTGTCTAACCCGCGCTATATTGCGTTCAACCATAGCCTTGCCTACAGCAGCTATATTATTCCCTTCGCTCAGATCGAGCAGCTAGCTCTCTTTGATGTGCGCTACGATCCTGCACGCGGCCTGTATTACGATCACCTCTGCTGGGTAAAGGTTTGGCAGCGCGATCATGGTAACTTCATCGCCCTCGTCACCGACAGCCCGACCGAGGCCCGCGTGTTGTGTACGGTCATCGCGCAGGAGGCGAAGCTGCTGGCCTGGGCCGACTTCAGCGGCAAAGATGGCGGTCTTGCTGAAGTTAGTTACCACTTCGCCGCCAACGACCTGCGCCCACAGCTTGCCGTCGACCTTGCCCAGGTCAGCCTCCGTACCGTGCCGACTCAGGTGACGGGCAAGTTGTGGTAGCCTGGCACGACGGTGAAGGCGCAGTGATCCGCGCCCTCGGCCTCGACCTGGCCTGGTCGCCACGCAATCCCACTGGGGTGGCGGTAATCGCAGGCGACGAGAGCGGCGGCACGCTGATCTACAATGGTATCCGCCAGAGCGACGCAGAGCTGACTGCCTTTGTCGCTGAGTACGGCGGCGTGGGTGGCGTGCTGGTTGCTATTGACGCTCCTACATTGGTGCCGAACGAAACCGGCCTGCGCCCTGGCGAACGCGACCTCAACGCCGTCTACCGCCAGTACGACGCGGGCGCGCACCCCAGCAACCGCCAGCGGCTAACCAGCTTCGGCGGCGGCAAGGTGCGTGGCGAGGTGATCGTTGCTCTGCTTGAGCAGCAGGCTATCCGCCACCATCCCTACCTGACTGCCCGCACTGCTGCTC